>MKWU01000221.1_pt1 | contig 107662 bp, 101 predicted proteins | sample 809101 | NCBI WGS metagenome assembly MKWU01 (sample SAMN05860141, study PRJNA318959) | sponge metagenome | host: Aplysina aerophoba | place: Slovenia: Piran, Adriatic Sea, Gulf of Piran | collected 2013-05-07
CCGGTCGCCGCGCCGGTGGCGTAGCTCGCGGTGATCGTTCCTGCGTTGGCGCCGACCAGCCCGCCGATGTCGTGGCCCGGCTCCTGCGGGGCGGGGTTCGCGTTGGAAGCGACCGCGCCGGTGGCGCTGGCGGCGATGATGGCGCCCCGGTTGACCCCCACCAGCCCGCCGGCCCGGCTGCCGACCGGGTTCAGCTTTGTATGGGCAACCGTGACGTCGGCCTCCGAAGAACTGCTGCTGATCACGCTGCCCCGGTGCGCAAGCCCGACCAATCCACCCGCAATCGCCGCCTCGTTGCGTTCCCAGAAGAGGGCGTAGGGGGTAATGGTGTTGGACGCGGTCCCCGTCGCGTGGCTGCCGCTGATCGCGCCGTCGCTCACGCCGACCAATGTGCCCACGATGCCGTCCGCACAGTGGAATTCCCGGTGGCTACAGGTGAAGTTGCGCGACACGCTGGCGGATTCGAGGACGACGTTGCGAATGGCGCCGCCTTTGGCCAACTCCTCGAACAGCCCCAGATGGATCGACCTGACGCGCCCCAGGGAACTCCACGCGTCATGCTTGGCGTAGCCGGTGGCGAGCGACTGCGTGTCGTTGGTCGAGTTGATGAACAGGTTCGAGATCACATGCCCGTTGCCCTCGAACACGCCGCTGAAATGGACGGCGTCGGCGCCGATCGGCACCCAGCCGTGCCCGGAGTTCCAGTAGTCGTCGCCTGAGTCCGCGCCGCCGCTGGCGTTGGTGTCGAAGTCCAGATCGGCGGTCAGCTCATAGCCCACACATCCCGAGGCCGGACAACCCATTCCCAACAGCGCGTTCGGGAACCCCGCATGCAGCGGCCCGCCGTGGTCGGCATAGCCGTCGCCGTCGGCGTCCCAGCGCACCGCGTCGAGCTGCGCCAGGCTCGACACCTCGATCAGCCCGTCGTCGTCGGTGTCATAGTCCACCGTCCGCGTCGGCCCCGCCGGCTCGTCGGGTGCCTCCAGCGGCGTGTCCGGCGACTTCCACACCAGATCCAGCGTGTACACCTTGTGGGCGATCTTGTCGCTGGCCATCACCCAGGCATAATCGTGAGTCTCCGACGGCGACGGGCCCCAGCGCTGGAACCAGTGGTACGTCACGAGCTTCACTGTGTTCACCCCCGGTGCCATCAAGACGCGAGCGCCTTTGCTAGACGGCTGATTGTTGCCTATTCCACGCCAGGGGCACTCGCGACACTCGGGATGATGAACGGTGTCGCCCTCGACTCCCGCAAATGCCCACCCAGGAATGCCCGATTCACGTACAGTTCTGGCCGCGTTCTGGCCGCGATCCGCGAACAGGTTCTTGAATATCGCCACGAACCGCACCTCGGTGAGATCGTCGGGCATGTACACCACATAGTTGTGCCGGTCGGGGCTGAACTTCGGGTAGAAGATGATGTCCGACGTCGTCGCGATGCTCTCGACGGTCACATTGTCGTCACACATGACCACCTTGATCTTGCCCTTCTCGGCGGTGGCCGCCCGCGCCGCCTTGGGCACACACGTCGGCGTCAGCAACTCACGACCGTCGGAGCGGCCTTCCGCACCAGGAGGATCTGCAAACTGTGGAAACTGAGCCGACACCGTGCCGGCGGGCACCAGCAGCACCGCCACCACCGCCACCACCACTGCCGAGAACAGCAGCGGCGACCGGGCACTCATATCCATCCGAAGTGACATTGGGGATACCTGCTTTCTGTGTAAAACCGCCTTACTGAGGGTAGCAATACGAAACCTGGTGAGAGTCCTTCCAGTCGACCACATCCGCTGTCGGCCTCGACATGTGCAAACGCCCAACCAGGCCGTTCGTATACGAGCGCGTCCCTGGATGGGAAGAAGTTCTTGAATATCGCCACGAACCGCACCTCGGTGAGATCGTCGGGCATGTACACCACATAGTTGTGCCGGTCGGGGCTGAACTTCGGGTAGAAGATGATGTCCGACGTCGTCGCGATGCTCTCGACGGTCACATTGTCGTCACACATGACGAACTTGATCTTCCCCCTTTCGGCGGTGGCCGCCCGCGCCGCCTTGGGCACACACGTCGGCGTGAGCAACTCACGACCGTCGGAGCGGCCTTCCGCACCAGGAGGGTCTACATAATCGGGGTCCTGAGCCGACGCAGCGCCGGCAGGCACCAGCAACGCCGCCGGCTCGCCTACTGCCAGAAGAGATGCGCCCCTCGTAGCGAACGCACCGCAATAGGACTTGCTCACGAGCGTCCTCCTCGTTGACAGCGGCCCACAGGGGGAAAGTCATGCTAGCTAGTCGCTCATCGCTAGCTAGCCCTGATTATTCGTGTCCCCGGCACACCGATCCGCCTCAGGCCACTTCAACCACGCAATTGCCAAGCGGACACCCCTCACCTCGGTGGTGAAGCCACCTCAGAAAGAATGCGAGGCTTTCCAATGGTTATGACCCCGGATCAGGCGACCCGAAGCGCCATTGCCTTCTTCCCTTCAAGAAATACCCGACCATGAATGACCGGGGCTAGTCGCTAGGGCCTGTTGATACTACGGCGGACGCCGTGTTGATAAGAGACCATTTCGTTAGATAATCGAAGCGAAGATGGCAAGCAGCCTGAGAGAGCTAGCGCGTCTCGGAACGGTTCAGTTCAAGTTGCTCTAACCTCAGGGCATGGGACATGATCCCTCGGCTACCCAACCCGGTCAGGTCGCCTCGTCTCGGCCATGGCTTGGCTTCGCACTCCTGGGTGCGGTAGCGGCGGGCGCTGCTCTCGCGGTTTCCGAGCTGGTGGCCGGTATCTTCCTGTCCGCCCCGTCGCTGGTACGCACCATCGGACAGCGGGTCATCGACATCACGCCCGTGCCCGTCGTGGATTGGGCTATCGCGATGTTCGGGACCAACGACAAGTTGGTGCTGGTGATCGGGATCGTACTGGTGTCGCTCGGGATCGGCGCCTTGCTCGGCCTCCTCGCCAGGGACCGTCCGGGCATGGCCGCAGCAGGCTTCGTGGTGTTCGGCGCGGTCGGGTTCGCGGCGGGGCTGACCGATCCACTGGCGGGAGCGGCTCTCACCCTGGTCGCTGCCGTCGCTGCGGCAGGCCTGGGCATCGGAGTGCTGCTGGGGCTCCGCTATCTCTTGGCGGGCCCCGCTAGGCCCGCGCCCGGCGCCGGCGCCGGCGCCGGATCGCGACGCGCCTTCCTAGCCGCGGCGGTGGCTGCCGTCGCTGTGTCGGTGGGTGAGGTGTTGCTCGGTCGCTACCTCGGGAACCGGACCCAGTCGGCTGCGGTCGGACGGGAGCAGGTGACGCTCCCCACCGCATCACCGGTACCGGCGCCCGCCGCGACCCCTAAGGTGGAAGGCGTCTCCGACACCACCGTCCCGGACTTCCTGCCCACCGACACCAACGAAGCGGCCGGGACCACCGTACCGGAGTTTCTGCCCACGGATCCCGAAGAAGCGGTCGGGACCACCACCACGACCGGGACCGTCCCAGCCACGACCGAGACCACCGAGTCGGCTGAGACCGCCTCGACCACCCAGCCTGCGAGCACGGAAACGACACAGGCTGCCGAACCGACCACCACCACACAATCCACCTCGACCGAGACAACACAAGCACCCGAAACCACGCCGACCACCCAGCCAGCGAGCACGGAAACGACGCAGGCACCCGAAACCACCACCACCCAGCCCACCCAGACCGAGACAACACAAGCACCCGAAACCACCACCACGCAGGCGCCAGAACCGACCACCACCACAACACAAGCACCCGAAACCACCACCACGACACAAGCACCAGAACCGACCACCACCACCACGCAGGCGCCAGAACCGACTACTACCACCACACAGCCCGCCAGGACGAGTGTTTCGGGAGTGGCGGATCCGACTCGGGCCCAGAGGGCACCGGTCGAGGGCGTGTCGGAGTTGATCACACCCAACGATGAGTTCTATGTGGTCGACACCGCTATCGGCACTCCCCAGGTCGATCATCGAACCTGGAGCCTCTCCTTCACCGGACGGGTGGACAATCCCTTCAGCGTCACATACGACGAGTTGCTGGCCATGCCGCTGGTGGAGCGCTACATCACGCTCTGCTGCGTGTCGAACCGGGTGGGCGGGGATCTGGTGGGCAACGCCAAATGGCTGGGCGTTCCGCTCAGGACCCTTGTCGAGAGGGCCGGTGTCCGCAGGGACGGCAACCAGCTGGTCGGTCGTTCGGTCGACCGGTTCACGGTCGGCTTTCCCACCGCCGCGGTATTCGACGGACGCGAGGCTCTGGTGGCGATCGGGATGAACGGCGAGCCCCTTCCGCTCCGGCACGGGTTCCCGGCCCGTCTGGTGGTCTCGGGGCTTTATGGATACGTATCCGCGACCAAGTGGCTTTCCGAGGTGGAGTTCACCGGATGGAACGACTTCGACGCCTACTGGGTCCCGAGAGGATGGGCCAAGAAGGCGCCTGTAAAGACCCAGTCGCGGATCGACACACCCCGGGAGGGCGACATCGCGGCCGGGAACAACGTCATCGCCGGAGTCGCATGGGCCCAGACGAGGGGCATATCGAGGGTACAGGTCCGGGTCGACGATGGTGAGTGGACGAACGCTCACCTTCCCCAGGAACTGTCCATCGACACCTGGCGCCAGTGGTACCTGGAGCATGACTTCACGCCCGGCGCCCACACGATCGCTGTCAGGGCCACCGACGGCACCGGCAGGACCCAGACCGGCAACGTCCGCCCGCCCCGACCCGACGGGGCAACCGGATACCACACCATCCAAGTGGTCGCCGCCTGACGCCCTGGAAGCTCTCCCGGGTCAGTGTCAGTGGGCCAATTCCAGAAAACCCCCTTGGGCCACTCGTCTAACGTAGTAGTGCACTAGTACATTAATGTGCTATGGTCCGGGATCCCGTGACCTGCGACGAGCCGGTCGTATCTGGAGCAGCAACCCCATGAACATGCCCGATCGCAACTGGAGAACCGCCGACTTCGACGCTCTTTGCCGCGCCCTGCTCAGCCTCGAAACGGTTGATGAGATGGCCCTCTTCCTGCGCGACCTCTGTACCCGCACCGAGATCGAGGGGCTGTCAAGCCGGTGGCAGGTGGCCACGCTGCTCGAGTCCGGCCTCCCCTACCGGCAGGTAGCGGAGCAGACCGGCGCGTCCATCACCACCGTGGGTCGGGTCAACGAATGGCGCCGGTTCGGGACGGGGGGTTACCGAATCGCCCTCGACCGGCTCGACAGGTCCGGCCATGATGCCCGGTAGGTCGCTCCGCATCGCCGTACCCAACAAGGGCCGGCTCCGGGAACCCACCATCGCCCTCCTCAGAGACGCGGGCCTGTCGTTCGAGCAGAGCGAACGGGTCCTGTCGGTCAGGGTGCGCAACGCCGGCATCGAACTCCTCTTCGTCCGGGCCGAAGACGTGGTGGACCTGGTCGACAACGGCGTGGCCGAACTGGGTGTGACCGGGCTCGACCTGCTCGAGGAACTGGGGCGGGGGAACGGTACCGAACACGTGGCCACCCTGCTACCGCTTGGCTACGGCCGGTGCGCCCTGACCGTGGCGGTCCCGGTCGATTCCCCGGTCCGGGAACCGGAGGACTTCGGCGACCGGATGGTGGTTGCCACGTCACACCCCAACCTGACCAGGAGATACTTCTCGAAGCTCGGAAGCCGGGTACTCGTGAAGCGGCTCCGGGGCTCCGTCGAGGTCGCTCCCAAGCTGGGTTTCGCGAGCGCCGTGGCCGACCTGGTATCCACGGGAAGCACCATGCTCGTCAACGGGCTCCGGCCCGTGGCGACCATCATGGCAAGCGAGGCGGTGCTCATCGGCACCATCACGGCCCCCGACCCGGACCTCGATCAGCACCAACCCGAGATCGAGAGGGTGGTGACGGCGATCGAATCGGTGCTGGCCGGGAGGAAGAAGCGCTACCTGTTGCTCAACGCGCCCCGTGAGATGACGGAGATGATCACCGCCCTCATCCCGGGCCTCGAGGCGCCCACCGTCATCCCGTTGGCGGAGGACGGCATGGTGTCGATCCACTCGGTGGTGGGGCGTGACGAGGTCTGGAACCTCCTACCCCGGCTCAAGTCAGCCGGGGGACAGGACATCCTGGTCCTGCCGGTCGGGCAGCTGATCCCGTGAGCCCTCCAGGCTCCTCCCGCCTGCTGAGGTTTCGCCGGCTGTCCGACCTCGACACTCGCGCCAGGCGGCGAATTCTCGCCCGGACGGCCGTACCAGACCCCGGAGTCCGCCGGGCCGTCGCCTCCATCTGCCGGATGATCCGCCAGGATGGCGACCGGGGGCTGGCTGAAGCCAGCGCCTCCTACGGCGGCGGGCGGACCGATCCCAGGGTGACGCCGGCCGAGATCGCCGCCGCCCTTGACGATGCCGAGCCAGCCGTGCTGGAGGCCCTCGAACGGGCCATCGACGCTGTGCGCCGCCACCACGAAACCCAGAAACCCACCGCCCACTCGCACGAGACCGCACCCGGCGTGCGGATCGACCGCCTCTGGACCCCTCTCCGGCGGGTAGGGGCGTACGTACCCGGGGGCAAGGCCGGCTACCCGTCCAGCCTGGTCATGACGGTGGTCCCGGGCCAGGTCGCCGGAGTCGCCGAGATAGCGGTGGCGACCCCGTGTGACGCGAACGGACGGATCGACCCCACCCTCCTGGCGGCGGCAGGTTTGCTGGGCGTAGACGAGATATACGCCATGGGCGGCGCCCAAGCCATCGCCGCCCTTGCCTACGGCACCGAGAGCATCGCCTCTGTGGACAAGATCGTGGGGCCGGGCAACGCCTGGGTGACCGCCGCCAAGCTCGAGGTCTTCGGTGCCTGCGCCATCGATCTGCCGGCCGGCCCGAGCGAGGTCCTGGTGGTGGCCGACCACACCGCCGACGCTCGCCTCGTTGCCATCGACCTGCTCTGCCAAGCCGAGCACGGTCCCGACTCGCCGGCCATCCTGGTCACCACCGACGCGGGGCTGGCAACCGGTGTGGAGACCGAGATCGCCGACCTGCTACCTCTACTCCCCCGGCGGGACATACTCGGAACTGCTCTGGCCGACCACGGATGGATCCTCATGGCCGATACCATCAGCGACGCGGTGGATTTTGCCAACGAGTACGCGGCCGAGCACGTCTCGGTGCTCACAGCCGACGCGCAGGAGACCGCCGCCGGAGTCGTAAATGCCGGGTCGGTCTACGTAGGCCGGTGGTCACCGGAGTCCGCAGGCGACTACGCCACCGGCGCCAACCACGTGCTCCCGACCGGAGGATTGGCAAGATCGCACGGACCGCTGGGGGTGGACGACTTCGGATCGTGGCGGCAGGTCCAGACGCTGACCAGGGAAGGCCTGGCCGGCATCCGCCCGGTCATCGAGGAACTCGCCGCCGCCGAGGGTCTGGACGCCCACCGGATGGCGGCCTCCATGCGATTCGACCCGACCGTTCGCACCACTACCGACAGCGAGGAGTCCTGAATGAGCCGCAAAGCCACTTGCCGACGTAGCACCAAGGAAACCCGGGTATCGGTGATGCTCGACCTCGACGGGAGCGGAGACACCACCGTCCGGACCGGGATCGGTTTCTTCGACCACCTGCTCACCTCGCTTGCCCACCATGCCCTGTTCGATCTGGCGGTCACCACGGAAGGCGACGTGGAAGTGGACGATCACCACACGGTGGAGGACACCGCCCTGTGCTTGGGCGAGGCGCTCGGCGCCGCCCTGGGCGACCGGACCGGCATCCACCGTTTTGGTGACGCCCGCGTGCCGATGGACGAGGCCATCGCGGACGCCACCGTGGACGTCGGAGGCCGGCCCTACTCGGTCACCGACCTGGAACTGGCCAACCCGGCTATCGGCAACCTGACCGCCCAGAACATCCCGCACGCTCTGGAGGCGTTCGCCCGATCCGCCGGGATCACGATGCACGTGACCGCCACCGGACGGAACGACCACCATGTCGCCGAGGCCGCCTTCAAGGCTCTGGCTAGGGCTCTGCGGGCCGCCGTCTCCCCCGACCCCCGCCGCAGCGGCGTGCCCTCCACCAAGGGAATGCCGTCCCCGGAGGCCTCATGACCTCTCCGCCCCTGGTGGCGGTGATCGATCATGGCGCCGGCAACCTGGTCTCGATCAGCCAGGGTCTGGAGCGGGCCGGGGCCAGGGTGGCCATCGCCACCGGTCCGGCGGACCTGTCCGGCGCCCATGCGGTGGTCCTGCCGGGCGTCGGCGCGCCCGGCGCCGCCATGAGCCGGCTGACGGACGAGGGGCTCGTGGAACCGCTCAGGTCGTGGAGGGGACCGCTCCTCGGCATCTGCATCGGCCTGCAGCTGTTCTTCGAGGTGAGTGATGAGGACGGCCAGGCCTGCCTGGGCTTTGACCGGGGGCGGGTGCGGAAGCTCGAGGGCGCTCCGCTGCTCCCCCACATCGGATGGAACGACCTGACCTTCCCCGGAAACGGCCGGCGACGGGACCCGCTGTTCGATGGCGTCCCCCCGGGAGCGACGTTCTACTTCGTCCACAGCTACGCGCCGTTCCCCGAGGACCCGGCCATCACTATCGCCTACTCCGAGTACCCCCACCCGTTCACGGCCGCCGTTCGCAGCGCGCACCGCATCGGCGTCCAGTTCCATCCGGAGCGGAGCGGTGATCAGGGTCTCCGGGTTCTGGCCAACTTCGTGGCCGAGGTTGAGGGGTGGTCCCGTCTCGCCGGCGGTGCCGGTGGCGACGGATGAGCCTGCGAACGCGCATCATCGCCTGCCTGGACGTCAAGCACGGACGGGTGGTGAAGGGGGTGAACTTCGTCAACCTCACCGACGAGGGCGACCCCGTGGATCTGGCCGGCCGTTACGCCCGGGAGGGGATGGACGAGATCGTCTACCTCGACATCGCCGCGTCCCCCGAGGGCCGGTTCGCCTTCCTCGACGTGGTCCACCGCACCGCCGAGAACGTCTTCGTCCCGCTCACCGTGGGCGGAGGGGTGCGGGAGGTGAACGACATGCGCCGGGTGCTGCGGGCCGGGGCGGACAAGGTATCGCTGAACACCGCCGCGGTGCGCAACCCGGACATCCTGGACCAATGTGCCGATGCGTTCGGGAGCCAGTGCGTGGTGCTCGCCATCGACGCCAAGGCCATGCCCGGAGGGTCGTGGAACGTCTTCGTGACCGGCGGGCGCCACGACACGGGACGTGATGCGGTGGAGTGGGCCGCAGAAGGGGTCGCTCGCGGCGCCGGTGAGATCCTGCTGACCTCCATGGATCGGGACGGCACCAACGTCGGCTTCGATACCGGGCTGCTCCGGACGATCACCGGCGCGGTGGACGTACCGGTGATCGCCTCGGGTGGCGCCGGCCGGCCCAGGCACTTCGTCGAAGCGGTGGAAGCCGGGGCGTCAGCGGTGCTGGCCGCCTCCATCTTCCACCGGCGGGAGGTGGAGCTGGGTGACATCAAGCGGGTGATGAGCGAAGCAGGGATACCGGTCCGCCATGTCTGACCTGTCCGTCGCCTGGGACGACCGCGGGCTGATTCCGGCCATCGTCCAGCACCACCGCACCGCCGAGGTGCTGATGATGGCGTGGATGGACGGGGAGGCGCTGAGCCTCACCCTATCCAGCGGCCAGGTGCATTTCTGGTCGCGCTCCCGCCGGCGGCTGTGGAAGAAGGGCGAGACCAGTGGCAACACCCTCCAGCTGGTCGAGATCGGCGTGGACTGCGACGGGGACACGCTGGTGGTGAAGGTCGCGCCGGCCGGGCCGGCCTGCCACACCGGAAGCCGCACCTGCTTCGAGAACCTCGCCGGCGGGGATGGTCCCGCTCCGCAGGGGTTCGCCGACCTGGAACGGCTGTGGCAGACCATCACCGACCGGATCACGGCGGCGTCAACAACCGGTTCCTACACCCTGCGGCTGGTCGAGGGAGGACCATCCGCCACCGGACGCAAGCTGATCGAGGAGGCTTCGGAACTGGCCGAGGCGGCTCTCCTTCACAACACGGGCCGGGCCGACCACGGGCGGGTGGCCGAGGAGGCGGGAGACGTCATCTACCACCTGCTGGTCCTGCTCGCAGAACGGGGTGTCAGCGCCGGAGCGGTGGTGGCCGAGCTGGCCTCCCGCCGCCGCACCCCCTGAGCCACCCCGGCGGCCGCACCCCAATGAGTTGACGGAGGAGATGGCAGAGCCTTACGGCGGACCTGTCTTCATCGCAGAACAGCGATAACAATGCCGGCAGCAGTGGCCACGGATGCGACCATTAATGTGGCGAGCCACATCGTTTCCCGGAATCGGGCTCTGTCGGACTGCTGGATCGCCTCTATCACTTGAGTTTGCATCTCAGCCTTGAGCCGCCCGGCCTGCGCTTCTACGAAGCCCTCGGTGGCTGTGGCCATCGATTTCCTTTCCTCGCGGGTGGCTTGGGCTCACGCCTCGACCTCGGCGTCCACCAGCGCCGCCGAGACCGTGGATGTCATCATCCTCGCAAATCACGCTCTCGAGCGTACTGTATCACAGATGACCAATGTTAGTAAGTGTGTACGCTGAAGAGTACCATCAGATAAGAGGCCGCCAGGCCCGACACCGAAGCCTGGGACAGCCTGTGTCCTTCAGGTTCGGTCACCCATCAGAGTCTCCGCGAACTGGCTGGGTCACCCACCGATCGGGCTATTCGGTGCGCGTCGGCAGGGGATGCCGGGGAATGGTGGAAGCGCTTCCGGGCATCCGGGCGCATCGTTCTACACTCCGCGTGTGGCCGATCAACCGCTGGTGCGACTAGCCGATGTTGGGTTCGCCACCTCGGGTTCGGTGATCCTGCGCGGCGTTGACCTGACAGTCGAAGCCGGCGAAGTACTGGGGATCAGCGGACCCAACGGGGCCGGCAAGACAACCCTCCTCCGCCTCCTTGCCACGTTGCTGCGGCCCACCTCCGGCCGCGGCACCGTGCTGGGCACGGACACCGGCACCCGCCCCCAAGAACTGGCGCCCGTCCGGCGGCAGATCGCCCTGATCGGGCACTCCCCCGCTCTCTGGCCCGATCTGACGCTCAGGGAGAACGTGGACCTGCCGGCCGGGCTGCGGCACGGTCCGGCGGACGACGATCCCCTCGGCGCCGTCGGGTTGGCGGGGGTCGCTGGGTTGAAGGCCGCGCATGCCTCCCTGGGGATGCAACGCAGGGTGGAGTTCGCCCGCCTCCTCACGTGGACGCCCCGGCTGCTCCTCCTGGACGAGCCTCACGCCGGCCTGGACGAAGCCGCCGGCCCGCTGGTGGACCATCTTGTCACCCGGGTAACCGACCGGGATGGGGCGGTGGTGATGGTCTCCCACGACCGGAACCGGGCGGGCTCGCTGGTCACCCGCGGGCTGGCGGTAGCCGCCGGAACCGTCCTCAAGGCGTCGGCATGACCCCCCGCGCCTTCTGGAAGCAGGTGGGGTGGGTGTTCGCCAAGGATCTGCGGGTCGAGGTCCGGGGTGGGGTGACGCTGCGGATGGCGACGCCGTTCGCCGCCCTCGCCCTCCTCCTGGCGCCCCTCGCCACCGGCGCCGACACCGCCCTTCTCCGCCGGATCGGCCCGGGCATGCTCTGGCTGGTGGTGATCCTGTTCGGTATGACCGTCACTCTGCGGTCCGGCGCCGAATCCGGCCCGGTCAGGGATCTGCTCACCCTGAGCGGCCTTGACCCCGCCGCCTGCTTCCTGGGGCGGAGCCTGGCGAGCGCCGTCCTGCTGTTCGGTGTGACCCTGGTGCTCGTCCCGCTGATGATCGTCCTGTACGCGCCGGAGGGAAGTCCGGGTTGGGGGTGGCTGGCCTTGCTGGCGATCGCAGGGGTGATGGCACTGGGGCTCCTGGGGTCGCTGGTTGCCACGCTGGTGACCGGCCTGCGGGCGAGCACCTCGCTCGGGCCGTTGCTGGCAATACCCCCGGCCGTTCCGGTCCTCCTGGCCACTGCCCGCGGGACGGATTCCGCCCTCTCCCAGCGGGGTAGCCTTTCCTGGTTGCTCCTGCTGGTGGCCATGAACCTCGCCCTCGTCATCGTCGGCGTGCTGCTGGCGGGGCCCATGGACGAAACCACCCGTTGACTCCGATTTTTCATGGATCGGGGGCTTGATACGGTAAACGGAGCGGGAGATTCGGGCTCTCGACCTCAATGTGCGTCGGTGTGGCGGGAAGCATGAAGGATCAGGGTTAAGGACACGTCATGGCACCAGTTCCCCGGCTGTACGCTGCTCCACCTGTCAACGACCGGACCCCATGACCGACGCAGCCACCACCTTCCACCTGAGATCCCGGGTCATCACCGCTGCCGGCGTGGCGGCGCTGTGCCTGACGGCGGTCGGCCTCTACATGTCGGTCACCGCCCCGGACGAGGAGTCCCAGGGAGAGGCCGCCCGGTTGCTGTTCGTCCACGTCCCGTCCGCCATCACCGCCTACATCGCTCTCGGTACCGGTCTGGTGGCGGCGATCTGGTACCTGCTCCGCCGCTCCCCCGCATCCGACCTGTTGTCGGCGGCGGCCATCGAGGTCGGCGTGCTGTTCACCGCCATCACACTCCTCACCGGCATGATCTGGGGACGCTTCGTATGGGGCGTCTGGTGGGACTGGGGAGATGCCCGGATGGTGTCCACCGCCGTGCTGTTCTTCTTCTACCTGGGGTACCTGGCCCTGCGCCGGTCGATCACAGACCCTGGGGTGCGGGCGGTCCGCTGCGCCGTGCTAGGGATCGTGGGCTTCGTGCAGGTACCGATGGTCCACTACTCGGTGCTGTGGTTCCGAACCCTCCACCAGGGTCCCTCCATCATCCGTCCCGACCTGGCCAACAGCACCATGGACGCCGCCTTCATCGCCCCCTTGGGCGCCGCGCTCACCGCCTTTATCGCCGCCCTCGCCTACCTGGTGGCGGTCCGGGTCCGCATCGCCCGCCTCGAAGCGGCGGTTGCCCGGTCCGCCACCACATCGCGACCGGTCGGCGCGTCGGTTGACCCTCCAAGACTCGGAGGCCACCATGGCGGGTAGCTGGGTGCTGTTCGGCTACCTGGTCGCCTACGGGGCGCTGGCGATCTATGCCGGCCACCAGGCCTACCGCATCAGGCGACTCCGCCGGCGCCTGCCCCCGGGGACATGAACCGTCGCCACATCCTGATCCCGGCCGGGGTGCTCCTGGCGATCGTGGTCGGCTTCCTGGTGTGGGGGGGCCTCAGCGAAAACGTCGTCTACTACCTGACACCCTCCGAGGCGGTCGATCAGCGAGCCGACCAGGAGCCCGGCTACCGGTTCCGGCTGGGGGGCCTGGTCGAGGCGGACTGGCTCGAGGAAACCGACGACGGGGCCCGGTTCATGGTCGGCGACGGCGCCGTCTCGATCCCCGTCGAGCATGCCGGCGCCGTCCCCCAGTTGTTCCGTCCCGGCATCGGGGTGGTCGTCGAGGGGGCCTGGGAAGGCGACACGTTCCGGGCGGACACCCTGCTGATCAACCACGATGAGCAGTACCGGGCCGTGGACGGCGAGGGGACCTACCAGGTACCGACCGCCGGGCCATGATCGCCTGGCTTGGACTCGGCTCGATCCTGGTCGCTCTCGGAGCGGCCCTGGCGGTGGCGTGGAGGGGATTACCCGCCCTGGCGGGTCGAGGCACCGTACCGATGGAGCGGATGAAAGGTCCCGTGCTGTGGCTCCTGGGTGGAGCTGCGGCCGCCATGCTGGTGCTGGAGATCGGCCTCCTCGCCGGTGACTTCTCCATAGCGTATATCGCCGACAACCATCGGACCGGAACACCTCTGATCTTCACGATCGCCGCCGGATGGGCCGCGCTCGAGGGCTCGATCGTCCTGTGGGGGCTGGTGCTGGCAGCCTTCACCGGCGCGGCCTTCCGGGCCATGTACCGGCGCGACCACCCGTTGGCCGGAGGAACCCTGTCCGTGCTGGGGATGCTGGCCGTTTTCTGGTTCGGTCTGATGGCCACTGTCGCCAACCCCTTCGCGGTCTGCACCGCGGCGGCCGATGCCGCCGGGTGCGCCGTGTCTGGTTGGGCGCCCTGGTCCGCCGTCGACCTTCCCGGCGCCGGGCGGGGCGCCAATCCCCTGCTCCAGAACCACATCCTGATGGCTGTCCACCCGCCCGTCCTTTACGTGGGATACGTGGGCTTCTCGGTGCCGTTCGCTGTCGGGATCGCCTCGCTGGCCACCGTCGACCACGAAGAGACCTGGCTCCGGACGACCCGTACCTGGACCCTCACCGCCTGGGGATTCCTCACCACCGGCATCGTGCTGGGCGCCTGGTGGAGCTACGAAGTCCTGGGCTGGGGCGGATACTGGGCCTGGGACCCGGTCGAGAACGCCTCCTTCATCCCGTGGTTGCTGGCAACCGCCTTCATCCACTCGTCCGTGGTCCAGCTGCGCCGGGGCGTGCTCCAGTCCTGGAACTACGTGCTCGTGATCGGCGCATTCGCAGCCACCATCCTCGGGACCTTCCTGACCCGCTCGGGCGTTATCGCCTCGGTGCACAGCTTCACCCAGTCGTCCATCGGCCCCGTCCTGCTGGCGTTCCTGGCGGTGATCCTGGTCGGGTCCCTGGCGCTGTTTGCCACCCGCATCCATCTGGTGGGCAGCGCTCCCCGGCTCGACTCGCTGGCCAGCCGGGAGGGCGCCTTCCTTCTCAACAACCTGCTCCTGGCCGTGTTCGCCTTCGTGGTGCTGTCGGGCACCTTGTTCCCGCTGGCCGTGGAAGCCTTCCAGGGCAGCACGGTGGGCGTGGGCCGGCCGTTCTTCGACCGGTGGGCCGTACCCCTTTCATACTGCCTGATCCTGGCTATGGGCATCGGGCCGGTCACGCCGTTCCGGGTGGCCCGCCGCCAGGTGCTGTGGGAACGAGTACGGATGCCGATGCGGATCGCCCTGGCGCTGGCGGCCCTGCTGGTTCTTCTGGTGAGCCGCAACCGGCACGTGATCGTGGTGGTGCTGCTGGCGGTGTTCGTGGTCGCGGCCATCGGCCGGCACCTGCTGATCCTGGTGCGCAAGCGCGCTACCTCCACGGGCCAGGGATCGATGGTGGCGGCGGGCTACCTGATGAGGCGTGATCCCGGCTACTGGGGCGGGCAGATCTCCCATATCGGGGTGGTGATCCTGGCGGTGGGAATAGCGGTCTCTGCCAACCACGCCGGGTCAGGGTCCATCTCGCTGAGCCCGGGCGAAACGGCTTCCTTCGCCGGCTACGAGATCGCCTACCGGGCCCCCTTCTCGCGCGCCGAGCCGAACCGGGATGTCCTGGGCGTCCGCCTGGACGTGTCGCGGGACGGCGAAGCGGTGACCGAAATGTCTCCGAGCCTCAACAGCTACGGCATCGGCATCCCCCCGGTCGTCACCCCCGCGGTGTACTCGACGCCACGGGGAGACCTCTATATCTCGCTCACCCGGCTCGACAGCTCGGGGTTGGTGGCCGATGTGTGGAGCTACCCGCTCCAGTGGATGGTATGGCTGGGTGGGCTGGTGACAGCCGCGGGCGCCGGCTTCTCCCTCTCGTCCGTAGCGGGCCGGAGAAGGCAGACCGCGAGAGCCGGCCGTGGCTGACCGCCGGGCCATCCTGGCCGGCGTCGCCACCCTGATCCTGGCCGGGATCGTCGGGTGGGGCCTCGTGGTCGGCGAGCCGAGCGACCGGGACCGCGTGGAGGCACTCGGCGCCCGGATCCGGTGCCCGGTCTGCCAGGGGGAATCGATCGTCGACTCCCCCACGCCCTACGCCAACGACATCCTGGGGTTCGTGGAGGAAAAGGTGGACGAGGGCTGGAGCGACGAGCAGATCCTGGACTACCTGGAGGCCAGGTTCGAGGGCATCCGGCTCGATCCCCGCTTCTCGGGCACGACGGTGCTGCTCTGGGTACTGCCGGCCGGCGTGGCTATTGCCGGCGCCTGGCTCGCCGCCCGGCGCCTGATCCGGCCACCGGAGCCTGCCGATGGGTGACGGGCCACCGGAACGCCGACGTCGGGCCCTGATCGAGGCGGACATCCGGGACGTCCGCCGGCAGCTGGCCGAGGAGGAGCTCGACGCCGCCACCGCCGGGCGGCTGATCGAGCGGTACCGGCAGGAACTGGACTCCATCGACGCCAGGACGGAGGACCGAGTTCCGGAGCACGCGGGACCCGGCCGATCAGGGCGGCGCCTGGCGGGGACGTTGCTCTTGATCGGCGCCGTGATCGCGGTTTCGGTGACCGCATACCTGGCCATCCGGCCGAGGGAGGGCGGCTTCGTGACCGGCAACGTGGACACGCCGGTGGACCTCTCCGAGGTGACCAACGACCAGATGGAAGCGGTCATCGCCGCCAACCCCGATGTACCCGGGATCGCCGCCATGCGCCTCAGCCTGGCCGACCGGTATTTCGAAGCCGGGGAGTTCTCGGATGCCCTCCCCCACTACCTGGCCGCGCTGGACGGAACCCTCGACCGCACCCGCCGGTCACGCGCCCTGGCAAGAATCGGCTGGATGACCTTCGAATCGGGCAATGCCGGAATAGCCCGGTCCTATCTGGATGAAGCTCTGGCCGTGGACGACGGCTACGCCGAGGCGCACCTGTTCCTCGGACTGCTGCTGCTGGCAGGGGAGAACGCTATCGGCGCCCTGGAACATCTGGAACCCCTGCTGGCCGAGGAATACCTTCCCGAAGGGACCCGGGAGGCGATCGAGGTGACGATCGCGGAAGCCCGGCGGCTGGCGGGGTCTGGCGGATGAGCTCCCGCGGCCGCTTGCTGCTCGTAGCCGGGCTGGTGGTCGTCGGCCTGGCCGTATCCGTCTTCACGGCCCGCTTCGGGGACGGCGCCGGCCAGAGCGCCTCACCAGTCATCGGCGCGGCGGTTCCCGACCTGACCCTCCCCTATCTGGACGGTGACGGTTCCTTGAACCTGGCCGATCTGAGCACATCGCACGACGTGGTGGTGGTCAACTTCTTCGCCTCCTGGTGCCTGCAATGCCGCTTCGAGCACGCCGATCTCATCTCGACGGCCGACGCCTACCACGACCGATCCGTACGGTTCCTGGGAGTTACCTTCCAGGACGACCCGGCTCGCGCCATCGCTTTCCTGGACGAGTTGGGCCGCGGCGACACCACCCAATACCTGTCCGATCCGGGTTCCCGCGCCGCCATCGAGTTCGGGATCTTCGGTGTCCCAGAGACCGTCTTCCTATCCGGGGGCAGGATCGTCGGGAAGTTCCTCGGCGAGACCGACGCCCTCACCCTCACCGGAGCCCTGGAGCGGCTCCTGACCGGCCAAGCAATCGAATCGAGGCAGGTAGGCGAATTCCGCCAGTCCCGGCCAGACCGGGCATAACGTTCCCGTAGCGGCCTACTTCTCCAACCTGCCAGGGAGAACACAGAATCGCTGGAGCCGCTAGCTTCGGACATGTATGCATGCCCTGAGGAATAGAGCCGCTTCTGAGTGTCGAACCAGAGACTTAGCGACAAGGGTGTCGAGCGGCCTTCCAGAGTCATTTGCGACCCCATTTCGTGCCCGTTGCCTGCCGACATTTGGAACCTTGGCTGTCATCATCGCCCTAGCGGGTTGTGGGGGCGACTCGGCGGAGGAGTCAACGTCCACTGCCGCAACCAGCACGACAACGACTCCAAGCACCACAACAACCGCGCCAACCAGCACAACGACGACTCCGTCAGATACGACCGAAGATGCCGCTTACTTCGATCTCGCGTGGACCGCCTCCAACGCGCGCTCGGAGATCCGGACGCCGGTCCCGAAAGCTTCTACTACCAGTGCGGCCCGGAAGGCATGGTGGTGATCGAGTGCGGCCCGGACGGCCCGGTGGACGTGACGGACGCACCCTGGCTGAGATAGCATCGTCCCGGGGTGTCGCGCCCGAACGTCTGGTCATCGACCTGTTGCTGGAGACGGGAATGAGCGCCTGGTTATCCTGCACTACGCCTACGAATCGGCCGTGAAGGCCATCGCCCGCCACCCGGCCATGCTCGTGGGAAGCGACGCGGTGTTCGCCGCCACGCCACATCCCCGGCTATGTGGCACCGCGTCCCGCTTCCTAGGGTCCTACGCCATCCGGGACGGCATCGTGACCGTTCGCGAGGCCATCGACCGGTTGTCCTTCCGCCCTGCGCGGCGGGTCGGGTTGAAAGACCGGGGCGCGATCGCACCAGGACAGCGAGCCGACCTGGTCACTTTCGACCCGGACCGGGTGATCGACCGGGCAACCTACGAGGAACCCGAGCTTCCGCCTTCCGGTATCGACTGGGTAATCGTCGGCGGCGCGGTGGCGGTAGACGCCGACGGGCCTACCGGAGCCCGGTGCGGGGGCGTAGCCCGAATGAACGATCCAAGGATCTGACCGGGAACCAACCTGGACGGCACCCTCTCACGAGCCGAACGTCACCGGAAAAGTCGGTCGGCGATCTCCGGCTGGCGACGCTTCCAGTAGCGAGCAACAGTGCCGAGCAGTCGCGGTCTGCCGAGGCTTGCCGAGAGCCAGGGATCATCGGCGACGTCGCTGAAGGATCCCAGCGCCCGGACGATGTGGTAGACGCTCTGATGCGTGCTGTTGACTCCGTAACGCAGGCAATACCAGCCCAACATCCCCACCATGTCTGTATCGCCCATCAACTCGATACACATCAGGTCGTAGTAGTCGCGCAACTCCCCCCGATCCCCCACGACTTTCAGCTTGGTAGCGACCACGTCGGGGAAGGACCCAACAGTCATCTCTCCGACCTTCCGACCACGTTCGATCTGCTGCTGTCCGGCAGCCGAGAGGTACTGGAGCTTGACCTCCGAGAAAACACAGTTGAGCGTGCCCTCGGACCAGTGGTCGGATTCCACTGGTCCATGCTCTCGCAAGCGCTCGAGCAAAGACACGGGATCAAAAGGGTCGTGGACGAATATGTCCAAATCTTCCGACTGCCTGTGTTCCAGATGTATGGCCAGAGCCGTTCTGCCCATGAGGACCCCGGAGGGTGGCGACAACGATCCCACCAAGTCCCATATCTCGAGCATGGCAGGGGTCAGAAAGCCGTCAGCGACGGGCATCGAGAACATTGACGATCAGGTCTCGGGTGACAGGTCTGGTCGATCGTAGGGTCAGGCAGTATTCGAGGGCCTCGGTCGGAAGATGTACCGACGCCCAGATCGCTGCGTCCGGCCAAGGACCGTTGAACATCCTTCCGGCTACATACTCGGCATCATCGGGAAGCCGGAGCAGGCCGGGGTCGGGGTGGTTCCAAAAGGACTTCCAGAACCTCTCTGGTATACGCCTCATACTCAACATATATCTTACCTGACGTCGCATAGCCGATCTGATCCACCCACCGGACGGAACGATCGGACCACCACGCGTCACCGATCCAGAGCGGAGCGTTCCCGGCTTACGGCCTGCCACCCGTAGCCACCCGGTCTCCCATCAGGCCGGGTCAACCACGGAACGCTCTACGCCAGGGCGTCCGTGAAGGCTTGGCGGAGTTCCTGCTCGGGGAGGGAACCGAACCAGCGCTTGACTTCGACGCCGCCCACCACGAACACCCCGACCGGCTGGTAGGTCACCTCGAAGGCGGCGAACACCGAATCGTCCTCATCCAGCAGCCAGCGAGTAGCCCCCCGGTTCAGGAATCCGCGGGCGGCGGAGGCCGTCTTCTCGTACGTCGAAGCCCAGGCCACCGCGATCACGTCCACCTCGCCGGCGAACTCGGCGGCCACATAATCCACGACAGGCAACTCCCGTCGGCATGCCGGTCACCACTCCGCCCAGAACACGTAGAGAACGGGCCGGGTGGCTTCGGTCGTGACGAAGACGGTCCCGTCGTCCAGTTCCAGGGTCACGGACGGGACGGGAGGGCCGTCGGGAACGGCGGCGGGTTCGGTGCCCGCGGTCGTCGCGGGAACAGTGGTGGTCACCGGCTCTTCAACCGGCTGCTCCTCGGGAGCCGCAGCTGTAGTGGCAGGCGGGTCCTCCGAAACGGTGGAACCGGAATCTTCGGTGGCGGCAGTGGCTGCCGTAGTGGCGGCAGTGGCTGCCAAAGTGGTAACCGTGGCTGCTGTGGCGGTGACCGGGTCCGCCGGTTCGGATGTGACCTCCTCACCCGAGCCGCCTCCACACGCCCCTAGAGCGATAACGGCGGCCAGGATGGCAACAATCACTCGATTACAGCCTCTCATAGCCCGAATAATAAGCACCGAACCGATGTAGCCGGTAGCCATTCCCATGAAGATTCCGGCGAACGTACGGAATCAGTCCCCGGCCAACTCCCGGCTCCGGACCACCACCCTGTCCAGGACGTCGCCGGCTGCACCGCTGTCGATCGACTCGGCGGCCACGGCGACCGCTTCGGCCATGTCGTCCGTAAGGCCGGATGCAGCGATGGCAGCCGCCGCGTTCAGCAGGGAGACATCTCGAGTGGGACCGGGTTCGCCTTCCAGAACGCGGCGGGTGATGCCCGCATTAACCTCGGCCGTTCCCCCCAGGAGACCGGACACGGGCGCCGGTTTCAGACCCACCTCCCGGGGCGACACTTCGGTGCTCGACACCTGGCCTCCGTCAAGCCGCCAAACCACGGAAGGGCCGCTCAGGGTGAGCTCGTCCATACCGTCCGAGCCGTGGAAGACGAGGGCTCGCTCTGACCCGCGGAGGCTCAGCACGCGAACCATGCGCTCGGCCATGCGCCCGTCCGCCACCCCTAGCGCGTACTTGCGCACCCCGGCAGGATTGCTCAACGGGCCCAGGAAATTGAAGACCGTGGGAATCCCGAGTTCCTTGCGGACCGGCCCGGCGAAACGCATGGCCGGGTGGTAGACCGGCGCCAGGAAGAAGGCGTAGCCCGTATCCATGAACAGCCGACGGTTCCTCTCGGCCGGCAGGTCGATGATCACCCCCAAAGCCTCCAGCACGTCTGCCGAGCCGCACTTGGACGACATGGACCGGTTGCCGTGCTTGGCGATCGGTATGCCGGCGCCGGCCGCTACGAAGGAGGCGGTGGTGGAGATATTGAACGTACCGGAGCCGTCGCCTCCGGTCCCCACGATGTCCACGGGATCGGAGTCGCCGAGGTCGACCCGGACCGCAGCCTCCACCATGCCGTCGACCAGACCGCCCATCTCCTCCACCGTCTCTCCCTTTATACGGAGCGCCACGATCAGGCCGGCGATCTGGGCAGGCGAGGAGAGGCCGCCCATTACCTGGCGCATGGCCTGGCGGGCCTGGGTGCGGTTAAGGTCGGCGCCCCGGGAGATCGTGCCCAGTACCTCCGACCAGGAGAAGTCCGTCATGGCAGGAAGCTTATCAGTGGTCCGTCCTCCCAAACCGGTTGGGTGTTGCAATGCCTCCGTGGTTCCGGGCAGAAGATGGTTGGCCGGATGACCCGGACGCGGAAGGTACGGGGCCGGGAGAAGTTACCGACCCCGTACCTCAAAAGGCCTGAGGAGGAAGGCCTTTCTCAGGAAGCCTCAGTGTGGATAAAGCGGTCCACGTAGACCGCTACCGCACCACCTACCAGTGGACCCACGATGTAAGCCCAGGCGTCGGTGAAGTCCGCGGCCACGATGGCGGGGCCCAGGCTCCGCACCGGGTTGACGGAGGCACCCGTTATCGGTACCAGTGCCAGGTGGATCACGACCAGCGTCAAACCGATGACGACCGGCGCGGAGGCATTCTCGCCCGAGGTGACGCGCAGGATGACCATCACCAGGAAGGCGGTGAACAGTGCTTCGAGAGCCAGAACCCAGATCGAGCCGAGGTCCGCCCCGTCGCCCACCACGGTCCTACCGACCGCCGAAGAACCCAGCGCGGCGGCGACCAGGGCCGCAGCCAGAACTGCCCCGGCGAGTTGGGCCACGATGTAGCCGCCCGCATCGGCGGCGCTGATCTCACCCCGGATAAGCTGGGCCAGCGTGACGGCCGGGTTGTAGTGACCGCCCGACACCGAGCCGAACATGTAGAGCGCGATCAGGAGGGCCACACCGAACCCGAAGGCTATGGCAACGATGCTGCCGCCCGAACTGAGGATCGCCATGGAACCGACGCCTATAAGCACGAACGCCCCCAGCAATTCCGCTAGGTACTTGTTGAGTGAACCGGTCAAGACGGGCCTCCACTGTCGAGGGTGAGCTAGTTGTGAAGGTTAGACCCGCCACCACGTCCCGGCGTTTCATTCGCTGCCTCGGATCCGGCTCGATCGAGGTGGCCAAGCTGTTTCGCAGCCGGACCACGGTGGTCGGCCCGTAGGAGAGTGATCAGGTTATGAAGTCGATCAACCTGGTTGCGGTGGGGCTCGGGGCGGTAGCCGGCCTGCTCTCGATGGTCTTCGCCGGGCTGATCGGCCTGGCCGTCCTGTGGCTCGGCGCCCGTGCCGGCATAGATACCGGTGACACTATCACCTGGGTGGTCTTGGCTGTGGCCCTGTTCGGGGGCGAGCATGTGGCGGGATACGTAGCCGGACGCCTGGTTCCACCCTTCTTCGCCCGCATGCACGGCGCCGTCGCCGCCCTGGCTGTCTACGCGGTAGTGGCCTCGTTCAGCCTGGTGGCCGGAAGTCTCGCCAGCCCGCTCACGCTGGCAGGGTTCGCGCTGGTCGCCGCGATCATCGGCCACATCGCAGGCGCGTTCGGCGGCAAGCCCCGCCCCACCGATCTCTCCTAAACGGTTGATTCACAGTGGCCAGTGGTGTTTGTTGTGTGTTGTTTGCCTTTAGTGACTGCTCATTGGAAATACCTATCCCACTGTCTACAAACAACCAGCAACCAACCACTGGACCACCGGCCACTTCTCAGGGTCTGCGACGAGCCCGCCGGTAAGCCGGATTCTGTACCCGCCTGTAACGGGCGACGGCCATCCATCTGGGGTCTGCGTTGCCGCCAGACCTCGGTGCGGTCCACCCGAAGCTTGACCGGCGGACCGCCGACGCCTCTGCTTGACCTTGCTCCGGGAGGGGTTTACCAGCCACCCCGGTCTCCCGGGATGCTGGTGGTCTCTTACACCACCGTTTCACCCTTGCCTGTGCCCCGAAGGGCCATCGGCGGTCTGGTCTCTGTAGCACTTTCCGTCGGGTCGCCCCGCCTGGGCGTTACCCAGCTCCCTGTCCTGTGGAGTCCGGACTTTCCTCGATTGCCCTGAGCAACCGCGGCCGTCTGGCGAACTCGCCGCAGACGGACAGGATAGTGACGGCATACCTCCAATGGCAGCACGCCGGAGCCTCCGAGTGGCCGGTAACCTGGGCGACCGCATGTGTGGGCGGTACGTCATCAACGCCGAGCCCGACGATCTGGCCGGCTACTTCGGGGTGGACCACGTGATGACGGAGCGTCTCGAACCCAGCTACAACGTGGCGCCGACCGACCCTGTTTACGCCGTGGCCGAGCACAGAGGATCCCGGCAGCTGGGGTCATTCCGCTGGGGCCTGATACCCCACTGGTCCACCGACCGGAAGGGCCCGCTCAACATCAACGCCCGGGCCGAGACCGTGGCCACCAAGCCCGCCTTCCGGGACTCAGTGCGCCGTAAGCGGTGCCTCCTGCCGGCTACCGGATTCTTCGAATGGGGCCATACCGGGGTCGGGAAGCATCCCTACTTCGTGCGAATGGCCGACGACTCCCCGATGGCATTCGCCGGTATCTGGGCTGCCTGGAGGGATCCGGAGACCGGGGAGTGGATCCGGAGCGCCGCCATCATCACCACCGCCGCCAACAAAGGCCTGTCTCCGATCCACACCCGTATGCCGGTGATCCTGGAACCTGACCATTGGGATCTCTGGTTGGACCGGGATATCCGATCTGCCGGAGCCGTCGAGCCGCTCCTGGGTCCCCTGGCCGACTCCAAGCTGACCTGGTATCCGGTGTCCCGCCAGGTCAACAGCGTGCGAAACAACCTCCCTACCAACATCAGCCCCCTGTCTCGTCTCGAATCAATCGACTCGTTGGACGCCTGAGTATCCACGATCGCCCCTAGGCGACAACCTAGGCTCCCAACACCAACCCCCAGCCGCGCCCGAACCTGAGGCTCAGGGCGTTATAAATGACGTTCTCAGCCTCAAGAACCGGACCCACCGAGGAAACCCCGCAACCTAATGCTCGGGACGTCAGATACGGCACATACGCCTGATGAACCCAAGACGTCCGGAATGTCGCGAACACCCGCTGCTCCGCACCGGGCCCCTCCCCCACCACCACCCATCCTGTTGGAGCGTCGTCGGCCACGCCCGGCCGGCTGCCGGGAATCGGCTGTTCTCTCCTATAGCTCGTATGTTCCCTCGGGCCGGCCCTTCCGATCGGTCTCACATCATCGGCCGGTGCGGGTGCTTGGCAACAGGCAACGTATAGCGGGGGCGTGACGGATTCAATCCCTGTTTGCGAGAACGCGAAAACTCATCGTGTCTTACGGTGTCTAGGATGACCCGAGCGTTGGGCGCACGGCACCACGCGGGTCACTCCTGAGCCTTGTGTCTGCGCAGCCACCCGGCAACCGCTGCCAGGAAACCCACTCGTGACCCGCAAACGCGAAGATGCGTTTACCGATGCGGGCCGGAGCGATCTAGATTCAGTCGTGCACATGACCCGCATACTCCTGGTGCGCCACGCTCCCACGCCCGAAACCGGCGACCGCCTGACCGGACGGGCGCCTGGCGTCACCCTGGATCGCAGAGGTCGCCAGGCCGCCCGGGCCGTCGCCGAGGCACTGGCCGGGCTGGACATCGCGGCGGTCTACAGTTCGCCCATCGAACGAACCATGGAGACGGCAGCCATGGTCGCCGGGCCACACGAGCTACAGCCGGTCGTCGAACCTGGCCTGACCGAGCTGGACTTCGGCAGGTGGACCGGGCGGACCCTCGAGTCGCTACGTCGCCTCGAGGCATGGCACTCGGTCCAGATGACGCCTTCACGGTTCCGGTTCCCGGATGGTGAGTCCTTTGCGGAGGCCCAGCACCGGTCGGTGGGAAGCGTCGAGCGGATCGCCGGCATGCACGAAGGGAAGACGGTGGTGGCGGTAAGCCATTCGGACATCATCAAGCTGATCGTGGCCCACTACCTTGGCCAGGCCCTCGATCTGTTCCAGCGGCTGAGGATCTCGACCGCCTCGATCTCCGAACTCCAGATCGACGGGGACCAACCCCCTGCCGTCGTTTCCATCAACGCCACCCGGGCGGTCGGATGAACAGCCCATCGTCCCGGCAGTTCGGACCGGTGGAGCTTTTCCTTGTCGGGGCGATCGGCCCACCGGGAGAGAGGTCCTTCTACCTGTTCGTCCAGACGCAGCAGGAAAGAGCCTGGTTCTTGTTCGAGAAGACCCAGGCGGCGGTGCTCGGCGAGCAGGGTCTGGATCTGATCTCCAACATGGGATGGGATGACGGCGTGTCGGTGGATGATCTGGTGGCACAGGGCGCCGACCTGCCCGAGCCGGCCCTCGATACCGACGTGCTGTTCCGGGTGATGTCCATCGCCATGCGAATCGAGGGCGAGGAGCAGATGATCCTGCTACTGGAAGGTCAGGCCGATGATGAAAGGGCCTCCTTCGCGATCACCGCACTGCAACTCAGGGCGGGAGCGGTGATGGCGTTGCGAGCTGTCCACTCGGGACGGGCACAATGCCCGGAATGCCTGTTGCCCGAGGACCCCGAAGGCCACAACTGCCCTTCGGGTAACGGCCACCGACTACCCGGGTGACCAGCCCGGCCGGCCACGCCTGGGACATAGCCGAGGTCATCGGGCGGTTCCGGAACGCTTCCAACGCAACCTTGCTGGCTGTGACCGATGCGGGCAGGATGGTGGTCTACAAGCCCGAACAGGGACAGCGCCCTCTCTACGACTTCGACTGCCGGACCCTGCCGGCCCGTGAAGTACTGGCCTTCGAACTCGCCAGGGCGGCCGGGCTGGATTGCGTTCCCGAGACGGTGCCGGTCAGCGGGCCCTTCGGGCCAGGGTCGGCCCAGGTCTTCGTGGAGATGGACGAGGAGTTCGATGCGGCGGCCCTCATCAACGCGGCGGACCCGAGCCTCTGGCCGATCGTCACCCTGGATCTGGTGATCAACAATGCCGACCGCAAGGCCGGACATGTGATCGCCGACGGCTCGGGGCGGATCTGGTGCATCGACCACGGTCTGGCGCTCCACGCCGAGCCGAAACTCCGGACGGTGATGTGGGGGTTCTCCGGCCAATCCCTACCCGCCACGATGGTGGAATGCGTCCGGAGGCTCGAGCGGACTCTCGGCAGCCGGCTCCACGCCCGTGCAAAGGAACTCCTCGGCGGCGAGGAAGCCGACGCGCTGACAGCCCGGGTGGAAACGCTCCTCCACGATCCGACTCACCCCTACCCGCCTACCGACCGGCATCCCCTCCCGTGGCCCCTCTGGTGAGCCCGGGAATTGATCACGACCCCCCGATGCCGTCTATCCTGTCCCGGCAATGGCATCACCTGCTGATAACGGCCGGAGCCGGTGGGGCTCCTTCCTGGCCACGGTCATCTTCCTGGGGATCATGGTGGCGCTCTATCTCTGGCCAAATCCGGCCTGAACGACCCCTAGACACTACGGAGATGATCCGATGAAGCGCTTCGCGTATTTCTGCGGCCATGAGCAGTGGCAGCCCGAGCAGTTGGTCCGCCACGCGGTCCTCGCCGAGCAGGCCGGCTTCGACATGGTGGTGGTTTCGGAACACTTCCATCCTTGGGTAGATGATGCTTCGGCCTCCGGATTCGCCTTCTCGACCCTGGGCGCCATGGCGGAGGCCACCGAGCGGATCGAGATCACCACCGGCGTGACCACCCCCTTGTGGAGGTTCCATCCTGCGATCGTCGCCCAGGCTGCCGCCACCCTCGACCGGTTGAGCGGAGGGCGGTTCAACCTCGGCGTGGGCACCGGCGAGAACATCAACGAAGGCCCGCTCGGTTACCACTTCCCCAAGTACGCGGAGCGCGCCGCCCGGATGTCGGAGGCGCTCGACATCATGAGCCGCCTGCTCGAGGGGGAGAAGCTCTCCTACCGCGGCGACTACTACACCACCAACCGGGCCAAGCTGTACTCGCCTCCGGTATCGCGGGTACCGATCCTCCTCGCGGCGGGCGGTCCAAAGACAGCTGGTCTGGCGGGTCGCAAAGCGGACGGCATCATCGTCTCGGTGAAGGATCCCTCGGCTGCGCTCGAGCGCGTCATCGGCCCGGCGCGGGAATCGGCGGCCGAGGCCGGGCGGCCCCGCCCGTTGTTGCTCACCTCACGCTGGTCGATCATGGCGGGTAGCGATGACGAGGCTTGGGAAGCGCTCTACTCGTGGCGCGGGCTGCGGGCGCCGGGGCGCCTCCAGGCCGTAGACCCTATGACGCTCCGGCAACGAGCCGACGATCTGCCGCGGGAGGAGATACTCGGGCGTTACGGAAGGGCGACCGGCGCCGAGGAAATCGTCAACCTGTACCTGCCGCTGGTGGGCTCGATCGACGCCGACATCGTCACCATCCAGATGGCCTCGGTCGACCAGGAGGGTCTCATCGAACTCCTGGGCGCAGAAGTCCTCCCCGTACTCCGCGAAGCCGCCGCGGGCTGAACCCCTCTTCGATCTCGACACGACTCCCGTCCCCGGACTACCTTTCCTGCCTCAGTCGGGATGAGATGTGGCTGGGCGATGTTTCTCTCGCAGACTGCCGGCGGTCGAACAATCGACCGGCACATCTCGACTGTATGACAGTTAGAACATAAGTACCGCGGGGGTCGGAATCCCAACAGCCGGATGTCAAGCGGGTGGGGACGAGCACTTCGCGGTCGATCCGCAATCGGTATCGACAACCAGAGCCCTCCGTCCCCGGGACGCTATCGGTCCAGGTCAGTCCGGGATCGCTGTGGGCCACTGGTCCTTCAGAAGCCGGGAAAGGGCCCGGTCGGCCAGTATCCTGCCCCCCGTCTGGCATCCGGCGCAGTAGTTGGTCTCGTTGGATGCGTACACGATCCGCCTGACCGGACTCCCGCACGCGGGACAAGGCTGACGGTACTTGCCATGGACGGCCATTTCCGGCCGGAAGGCCGTGACCCGGTCCGGGAACCCGTCACCGACCTCCTCGCGCATCCGATCCACCCATTCGGTCAGGATGCTGACAGTCGCTCCATGGAGCCGTTCCAAGGCGGGATCGTCAAGCCGGCTGGTCAGAGTCACCGGCGAGAGTCCGGCCCGGTGGAGTATTTCGTCCGAGTAGGCGTTGCCGATGCCCGAGAGGATCCGTGGATCGGTCAGGGCCCGCTTGAGCGTCCGGTTCTCCCGTCTGAGCGCTTCGGCGAAGGCGGCCGGCCCCGCGTCCAGCGGCGCCCGTCTCCGCCCGTCCCCCCGGTCGGGCGGCGCCGCGCACGGCGCCGGGCCCGGCGTCGAGCGGCGGGAGGCCGCCGCGGTCGTGCTCGGCCAAGGCCGCCTCTCCCCGATGCACATGCAAGGAGGCCCGCTTCCTGGAGCCCTGCTCGGTGAGCACCAGCGTTCCGTGCGGGAAGTCGAACGCGGCGTGACCGACCTTCCTGGATACGGCGACGCCGCGATCTCTCCATCTGAACCGGCCTGCGATCATAAGGTGGAACACCATGAAGAGCTCATCCTCGAGTTCCAGCACCAGGCGCTTCCCCATCCGGCGGAACCCGACCACCCGCCTGCCCTCCACTTCGGAGAGAGGCGGATTGAAGGTGCGGAGGAGTGAGACCGACACCACCCTCGCCCGTTCCAGAACCTGTCCCCCTACGAACCGTTCAAGTGCCTCGAGATAGACGGCCACGTCGGGTAGTTCCGGCATGCCACCGAGCCTAGACAGGCAGTGGTATGTGGACCGTGGTCAGGCGAACGGGCACCTCCGGACCGGTACCCGTTCAATGGTCAGTGGACCGTGGTCAGGCGAACTGGTGCCTCCGATGTGGTACCAGTTCGCCTGACCACTGGTTGACGCTAGACGCCGTCGGTGAAGGAATCCTCGAAGGAGGCGAACCTCCGTCCGCCGTTGCCCGTCGAGCCTTGAGAGCCTGATCTCCGGCGGTTGCCGCCACCCTGGCTGCGGCCGCCCTGGCCACCACCGCCCTGGCCACGACCCCGGTTGCCGCCCCGGCCACCCGGCCGGCCACCACCTCGACCCTGGCGGGGTCCGCGGCCCCGATTGGGACCCCTCCCCCCGCCGCCGCGGCCGCCGCCGCCGCGGCCGGGTCCGCGATCACTCCGATCGCGGCGCTGGCCCGGGGCGCCGACGTTGGCGCCGGGCTTCGGCTCCAGATCGGCGGTCACCTTGAGCGAGACCTTGTTGTTGCGGTCGATGGAGTCGACCACCACTGTCAGGGGATCACCCTCGGACAGGTAGTCGCCCACCCGGCGCACATGGCGGGTGCTGTCGAACTTGGAGATGTGCAGGAGGCCGTCCTTACCAGGAAGGATGTTCACGAATGCCCCGAAGTCGGTGATGCTCACCACCTTGCCGTCGTAGTGCTTGTCTACCTCAGGCGTGGGCGGGAAGGCGATCTCGTTGACCCGGTTCATGGCGTCGGCGAGTGAGGTGCCGTCGCTCGAGGACACCAGCACGGTGCCGTCATCCTGAACCTCGATCGAGGCACCTGTCTCGGCCTCCAACTCGCGGATGATCTTCCCCTTCGGGCCGATGATGTCACCGATCTTGTCCACCGGGATCTTCACGGTCTCGAGACGGGGAGCATGCTCCTTCATCTCCTCGCGAGGCCCGTCGATGGCCTGCGTCATCACGTCCAGAATCTCGAGCCGGGCCTGCTTGGCCTGGATGAGGGCGCCGGCGAGTACCTCTGCCGGCAGCCCGTCGATCTTCATGTCGAGCTGGAGGGCGGTGATGACGTCTGCGGTACCCGCCACCTTGAAGTCCATGTCGCCCAAGGCGTCCTCCGCCCCGAGAATGTCGGTCAAGGTTACGTAGTTGTCACCGTCGGCGATCAAGCCCATGGCTATGCCGGCCACCGGATCAGCGATCTCCACACCCGCATCCATCAGGGAGAGCGAGGAGCCGCAGACCGATGCCATCGAGGATGACCCGTTGGACGAGAGCACCTCCGAGACCAGCCGGAGGGTGTATTGGAACCCGTCATCGCTGGGAAGCACCGGTAGGAGGGCCTTCTCCGCCAGAGCGCCGTGTCCGATCTCCCGCCGCTTGGGTCCACGCATGAATCCGGCCTCGCCGGTCGAGTAGGGCGGGAAGTTGTAGTGGTGCATGTAGCGCTTGGCTTCCTCGTTACTGATGGTGTCGAGCATCTGCTCCATGCGCGGCATGCCCAGGGTGACGACGTTCAGCACCTGCGTTTCCCCGCGGGTGAACAGCGCGGATCCGTGGGCGCGGCTCAACACGTTGACCTCGGCAGCCAGCTGCCGCAAGTCGGTAACGCCCCGACCGTCCATACGGATTCCCTCATCAAGGATTCGCCGGCGCATCGCCTTCTTGGTGGCGGCTCGCAACGCGGCCTTGATCTGCCGAGCCGTCTCGGCGTCATCTTCGTCAACGCCGTACTCGGCGGCCACCCGCTCGGCCAGATCCGCCCCGGCGGACTCCCGCTCGGCCTTGTCGACGATCCTGACCACTTCGGCGATCCCGTCGCCGGCCAACTCCGAGACCCGCTCGTACACCTCGTCTGTGTAATCGATGACCGACGGCCACTCCCCGACTTCCTTGTTGGCAACTCCCTGCAGCTCAACCTGGAGATCGAGCAGCAGACCGATGTAGTCCTTGGCCTCCTCGAGGCCGGCTGCTACCGCGTCTTCGTCCGGTGGGGCATGACCCTCTTCGATCAGGGCCAGGGCGCCGTCGGTGGCGCCGGCCTCCACCATGATGATGTCCACCGACCCCGAGTCGTTGCGCTTGCCGACCACCACCAGGTCGAACACGCACTCCTCCAGCTCGCTGAACGTGGGGAACGGCACCCACCCGTTTTCTCCAAGGCCCATCCGGACCCCGCCCAGCGGACCCTCGAAGGGGAGATCGCTGATGGTCAGGGCCGCAGATGCGCCATTGAGAGCCAGCACGTCGTAGGCGGTCTCACCGTCCACCTGGAGGACGGTGGCCACCACATGGGTGTCATTGCGGTACCCCTTACGGAAGGACGGGCGGAGGGGCCTGTCGATGAGCCGGCAGCTCAGCGTGGCCCGCTCGGTGGCCCGACCCTCCCGGCGGAAGAATGACCCGGGGATCTTGCCGACCGCGTACATCCGCTCCTCGACATCGATCGTGAGGGGAAAGAAGCTCACCCGCTCCCTCGGCTTGGCGCTGGCAGTGGCGGCGACCAGCACTTCCGTCTCCCCCATGGAGACGCGAACCGCCCCGTTTGCTTGACCGGCAAGTTTGCCGGTGGAAATCACGACCTCTTTATCACCTATAAGGCCGCGAACGACTTGTTCAGACACATGCTCTCCTTGATTTCTACGCCCAGGCATTGAACGCTCGGAGAGCAGCGAAGTCAATTACCAGTGGTCATACCTCCGGGCGCTTGGTAGCCGCGCCGTGAAGGAATGGCGACTGACAACTGATCGACGCCGGTTCTCCGGGCGCTACCAGCCTGCTTGTGTGGTTGGTTGGCCTACAGGACTTTCCTGATCGGCCGTCATCATCGATGAGCGCCATACGGCGGCGCTTCGATTCTCCCACTCTTCCTTAGTCACGGGCCCAAGTAAGGGCTACCTGCGCCCGGCCGGTATACCTCTTCGATGCCGGGCAAGCCTCTCCACACGGATGCTATCGACGCAATCCCAGCTTGGCGATCACCCGACGATACCGCGCGGCATCGTTCTTCCGGAGGTAGTCCAGCAGCCGCTTGCGCTTGCCCACCATCATCAACAGGCCTCGGCGGCTGTGATGGTCATGCTTGTGCTCGCGCAGGTGCTCGGTCAGGTGACGGATTCGCTGGGAGAGCAGCGCCACCTGGACCTCAGGAGATCCGGTATCGCTGTCGTGAGCGCCGAACTCACCAACTATTTCCTGGGTCGGTCTCATCTCTCTCACTCGTTCAGCACATCCCAAACCGGCACATAAAGGTGGGGACGGCATGTAGTGTAGCACCTCCTTGCGATCCGGTGCGCGCCGGCCCGCGAGCGAGTCAGCGCCCGTACCTCTCGCGAAGCTCCGCCTGCGTAGGTCGGGGTGGCGGGCGCTTGTCGATCCTGAGCACCAAGCGGCAAAAAGTGATCATCGCCCAACGCTGGAATTGCAGGACCGCCAGCAGGATACGTAGGTAGGTGAGTTCGAACACGGCTAGATAGGCCCGAAGGAGCTGCCCGTTGCGGTCTCGATCGTCCACTTGTCATCATCCAATCATGTCGCTTACCGGTGTCCCCGTCCCCCCATCGCACTGTGATCATCGTGGACCCGCAACCACCGGAATTCAACCCCTACGTTTCTCACTCTCCCGGAGGGTGGGCTCAGGCTCCCTGGGGGTGACCACCAACCAGGCGGATTGCCCCGGCAAGATCCGCGGTGGTGATCCGGAGAGCAGAGTGGCCTCCCGGCGACGCCGAGCGGAGGCGGTCGAGGAAGGACAGGACCAGGTGGTCACCCGGGATCGGGCGGGTCCGCCCATCCGGCATGCGGACCCGCAGCGGTTGGCCGGTACCGCTGATCGAGCAGACGGCGGGAATTCGCCGATCATCCGTGCCGACCGTCACGGCGTAAACCCCCGATCCGGGCACCGCCATCGACCAGTCCACTTCCACGGCCAGAGTCGAGGTATCCTCTCCTTCCGGCCAGCCAGCCACCTCATGGGGTCGGCCGAGCAACTCGGCGGCGGCCGCCACCTCTCCCACCGCGATGTGGCTACGGATCGTGGACGACGAGATCGGCCCCTCTTCACCATCCTTTAGCCGGACGGCGTCGACCCGGAAGCCATGAGCATGACCCGAGGTCACCAGGGCGGCCACGTCACCGACCCTCCCGGCTCCATACCGGAAGTCCTCCCCCACGACCACGGCTCGGGCGCCGAACCCACCCGACACCACCCGGCCGATGAAGGCCTCGGGCACTAGATGGCGCACGTCCGCGAAGGGCAGTACCCCGACTTGGCCCACACCCATCGACTCCAGCAGCTCGAGCCGACGGGACAGCGTCACCAGCATGGCCGGCCCGTCAATCGGATCGAAGAACCGGCGGGGATGGACATCGAAAGTAACTACGACCGTCTCGAGGCCCCCCGCTCGGACAGCCCTCTCCGACAGGGCGGCCAGCAGGCTCCGGTGACCGCGATGGACCCCGTCGAATACCCCGATGGTCAGTGCCGTTCCCCCATCCGGGCCTGGCCCCCAGGCGAGCGGATCGCCCCTCCAGATCTTCATCAGACCGGACTCACGCCAGCACCACCTCCGGGACCAGCCGATCATCATTGGCCCGGTATATGGCCAGCAGCCGGCCGTCCACGGTCACCCGAACGTGCCCGTCCAAGCCCGGAGTGGCGGGCAGTCGCTGCCCGTAGCTCACCCGGACAGCCTCATCGTGATCCACCCTTACGGACGGCAGATGCGCCAGCGCGGCGGCGGGTTCCAGCATGGCTTCGGCCAGCCGGCCCTCGTCGCCGAGACATACCAGTTGCTCGATCGTCCACGCCTCCTCGACCCTGAGACCACCACTGCCCACCCTGCGGAGGGAAGTCAGATGGGCCCGCCCTCCGAGAGCCTTCGCGAGATCATCGGCCAGTACCCGGACGTAGAGGCCGCTCCCTCCCACCACCCGGAAGCGGACCTCCGGAAACGGGCCCGCGGAGCAACTCTCGAGTTCAAGGCGGTGCACCCTGACCCTCCGGGCAGGCCGTTCCACCTCCTCGCCTCGCCTGGCCATCTCATGCAGGCGCTTGCCACCCACCTTCACCGCCGACACCATCGGGGGCGTCTGGAGGATCTCCCCCCTGAAGCAGTTCATGGCGCGGGCTACATCCTCACGTTCGACGCTCATCGGCGCCCGCGCCGTCACCTCACCGTCGGCATCCAGGCTGTCGGTGGCTACCCCGAACAGGGCTGTGGCCTCGTACTCCTTGGGCAGATCGGTGACGAAACGCAGCAACCGGGTGGCCCTCCCGATGCCGAGGACGAGCAGGCCGGTGGCCATGGGATCGAGGGTGCCCGCGTGACCGATCCGGCGCATGCCGAGGATCCGGCGGGACTTGGCCACCACGTCATGGGACGTCCAGCCGCCGGCCTTGTCCACCAGCACGAACCCGGGACCGGTATTCACCCGGCCAGCCGCTTCCTCACCGCTTCGACCGCTTCGTCCCGCGTGCCCGAGAACGCGCATCCGGCGGCGCGGTGGTGGCCGCCACCACCCATCGTCTCCGCTATGGCCGCGACGTCCACGTAGCGGCGGGATCTCAAGCTCAGCTTCCACTCCCCGCCGGGCTGCTCCTTGAGCAACAGCGCCACCTCAGCCTCCCGGGCTACCCGGATATCATCGATCAGGGCATCCGCGTCCTCCATCCCGATGCAGTGGCGCCCGAGATCGTCCTGGGTGACGTAGGACCACACCAGGGCGTGAGCCGGCTCCAGCGTGGCGCGGGACAGGACGGTTCCTGCCACGCCGAGGTACCCGAACGGCACCGACTCGTAGACGGATTGCCCGATCACCTCCGGGCGCGCTCCGGCTTCCACCAACTCCGCCGCCGTCCGGAGGGCCTCGGGATTGGTGTTGCCGTACTGGAAGCGGCCGGTGTCGGTGACCAGACCGAGCAGCAAGGCCGTGGCTGCTTCGGGCGTAGCCTCCCAGCCGATCAGCCTGATCAGGCGGTAGCACAGGAGCGCGGCCGCCGGAGCGCTCGGGTCGCACACCCTGATATCTCCGAACCCGGGGCCCGCCACGTGATGATCGATCATCACCACCGTCCCGGCCGCCTCGACCACCGGGGCGAGTTCCGCGCCGAGCCGCGCCGGATCATTGCAGTCGAAGGCCACCAGCACGTCGGGTGCGCCCGCCTCTGCGGGATCCACCACCGGCCTGGTATCCAGGAAACCGAAGTGCTGTCCCAGGACAAATCGGTCCCCGAAGCAAACTCGCGCCGAACGGCCAGCAGCACGGGCCGCCAGCGCCAGGCCCAGGGAGGACCCCAAGGCATCGCCATCCGGTTTGACATGGCCCGTGGCGACCAGCGTGCGGGCCTCCCGGATGGCGCGGGCCGCGTCCCTGAGGCCACCGCTTACGCCCGGCATCACCGGCTCCCGCCTTGCCCGTCCATGTTCCTCAGTATCTCCTCGATCCGCCGGGCATGCGCCACAGCCGGATCGGGAACGAACCGCAACTCGGGAAGGTACTTCATCCGCACCTGCGGACCCACGGCCGCGCGGATCCGGGAGGCCGCAGCCGCCAGCGCCTCGGCGGTCCGGGCTTCGGCTTCCTCGTCGCCGAGCACCGTGTAATAGACCTCGGCCTTACGCAGATCCGGGGACGCTGACACACCGGTCACCGTCAAGAACCCGATACGAGGGTCCTTGAGGTTCTGGCACTCCTCCGCGATGACTTCCCTGAGGATCTCATTGACCCGCCGGAGCCTCAGCCCCATCCTGCCCTCTCCATCATGGCGGGTCCTCCAGATAGGAAACGCCCACCGACAGCACCTCGGCCTCCTCCCACCGATCGAAGAAGCGACACACGGAATGGACCGCCATCTCCAGTTGCGAAGCATGCGGCGAAACGATGCCCACCCCCACCGCGGTCCGCTGCCACTGGTCATGGTGATCGACCTCGGCAAATGCCACGGGGAAGGCGCGGCGCAGGTTGCCGGACAGCCGAGCGATGCGCTGCCGCTTAGCCTTCAGCGAATGGACATCCCGCAAACGCAGATCAACCCGGAGTGCCGCTGCGTGCATGCTCGCCATGGGAAGTTCACGTCAGCGCGATCATGTGGCCGCGATCTCATCGACCCGATAGGTCTCGATGACGTCGCCCTCCTTGACATCCCGGAAGCGTTCGAGTCCGATACCGCACTCGTATCCGGCCGCCACCTCCCGCACGTCCTCCTTGAACCGGCGCAGTGACGCCACCCGACCGTCGTAGATCACGCTGCCATCCCGGACCACCCGGGCCCTCGACTCCCTTGCGATGTTGCCCTCGGTCACGTAGCAACCGGCCACGGCACCCAGACGCGGCACGCGGAAGATGGCTCGTACCTGAGCCACGCCGACCAGGGTCTCCTCTCGGGTCGGCGCCAAGCGGCCGACCAGCATCTGCTCCATCTCGTCGAGGAGCTCGTAGATGATCGAGTAGGTGAGTACTTCGATGCCCGCAGCCGCAGCCGTCCGCCTCGCGTTCGGATCGGGGCGGACGTTGAAGCCGACCACCACCGAGCCGGTTGCGTCGGCCAAGGTGATATCGTTCTCGTTGATGCCGCCCACTGCGGCATGGACCACGTTCACCCGACCGCCCTCGCGGGCGATCTGGCTCACCGCCTCCCGGATCGCCTCCACCGAACCATCGGCGTCGGCCTTGATGATCAGCAGGAGCTCGGTCTGTTCCTGGGACCGCAGACGCTCCAGCAACTGCCCGAGGCGCTCACGGGCGGTGGGAACCACGAGTGTCCTGGCCCGAACCGCGTCTACCTGGTCGGAGGCCATGGATCGGGCTATGCGGTCGTTCTTGACCACCTCGAACATATCACCCGCCGCCGGAACCGACGCCCACCCCGACACCAGCACCGGAGTTGACGGAGTTGCCGTCGAGACGCGACGGCCCGTGTGGTCGATGATGGACCGTGCCCGGCCGCTCACCGTCCCTGCAACCAGAGAATCCCCTCTCTTCAGGGTTCCCCGTTGCACGATCACGGTACCCACCGGACCCAGCCCTCGATCGAGGTGGCTTTCGATCACCACTCCCGATGCGGGGGCCTTCGGGTTGGCCTGGAACTCCGACACCTGGGCGACCAGGTCGACCATCTCCAGAAGGTCGTCCATACCGTCCCCAGACGTTGCGGACACCTCTACCGAGACGACTTCGCCACCTAGTTCTTCCGTGACCACGCCGTACTCGGTCAGCATGGCCCTGACCCTCAGCGGGTCGGCGTTCTCGAGATCCATCTTGTTGATGGCGACGATCATCGGCACGCCCGCCGCCTGGGTGTGGCTGATCGCTTCGCTGGTCTGTGGCATCACCCCGTCATCCGCCGCCACCACCAGCACGACGATGTCGGTCACCTCCGCTCCCCGGGCCCGCATGGCGGTGAAGGCGGCATGGCCGGGCGTGTCGATGAACGTGATCGGACGCCCATCCACCGTGGCCTGGTAAGCGCCGATGTGCTGGGTGATCCCCCCAGCCTCTCCGGAGACGACATTGGTGTTGCGGATGAAGTCCAGCAACGTGGTCTTGCCGTGATCGACATGACCCATCACCGTAACGACAGGAGGACGATCCACCAGGGAGCCGGGATCGTCGTCGAACACCCGCTTCGGCTTCACCAGGGGCTCGTCGACCTGCTCCGGCTCCCCGCTCTGCTCGACTTCGACCATGATCCCGAAGTGCTCCGCCAGGGGCTCGATGGCCTCGGGCGGGACCGGAGCGGCGGCGGCCGCCATCAGCCCCATCGACAGCAAACGCCTGACGACCTCGCCCACGGGCTGGTGCATGGCTCTCGCCATCTCGAGCACCGACACCCCGGCGGGCACCACAATGACCTCGATGTCATCGGCTTCGGAGTCGTCGGGTTCCGGAGCGGGGGCGGGCTCCGGCGGGGCGGGCTCCTGCTCAGGGGTGCCGGCGACTTCTTCCTCCGGCGCCTCGGGTAGGAGCATGGAGCGAAGGGCCTCGGCGTCGCCCGGATCCAGCCCGGACGATGCGGTGGTAACAGGAAGTCCCAGATCCTGTGCCATGGCCAGAACGTGGCGGGAGGCCAGCCCCATCTCCTTCGCCAGTTCGTAGATGCGCTTGGTCACCATGGCTGCCTACGCCCCCGCTGTCCCCTCATCGGAGTACGCAGGCAGGTAGAACCCGTGAGGCTCTCCTCGCTCCGCAGTACCGACGACGCCAGCCGGCCAAGTCTTCGCACAGCCTGCCCGCGCGCCTCTAGCGGCCACCGGCAGCGACCGGACCGCGTCCGCGCTCCCGATTAGCCGGCCGCCGGGACCTGGAGTCACTCTGTATGTCGATGCGGTAGCCGGTGAGTCGGGTAGCCAACCGGGCGTTCTGACCCTCCCGTCCGATGGCCAGCGAGAGCTGGTGCTCGCTCACGATCACCACCGCCGCCTTCTCCTCCTCATCAACCACCACGTCACGGACCTTGGCCGGGCCGAGGGCTTCGGCGATGAACTGCGCCGTGTCCTCGCGCCATTGCACCACGTCGACCTTCTCCCCCCGCAACTCGTTGACAACGTTGCGGACCCGGGAGCCACGAGCGCCAACACAAGCGCCCTTGGGATCTACGTTGGAGTCATTGGACACCACGGCGATCTTGGTTCGATGGCCCGCTTCCCGGGCTATCGAACGGATACTCACCGTCCCGTCGAGTAACTCCGGCACCGCTAACTCGAGCAGCCGGCGAACCAGGTCGGGATGGGAACGCGACACTACGATCTGCGGACCCTTGGTCTCCCGCCGAACCTCGATGATCAGGGCCTTCGCCCGGGCGCCTCGCTCCAGCCGCTCGTAGGGAATCCTCTCGGAACCCGGCATCATTGCCTCGGCATTGCCCAGGTCGAGGATCGTGTACCGGTTGTCATGCTGCTGCGCCATGCCGGTCACCAGATCGCCCTCCCGGCCCTCGTAGGCGTCGAACACCTGCTCGCGCTTGGCTTCCCGAAGCTGCTGGGCGATCACCTGCTTGGCGGTGCTGGCCGCTATCCGACCGAAGTCCGTAGAGTTGTCCTCCCACTCCTTCATGACATTTCCGTCGTCGTCGAGCTCCTGTGCGTAGACGATGATCTCGCCGGAGTCCGGCTCGATGGTCACGCGGGCCTCCTCCGCGGCTCCCGGAGTCCGCTTGTAGGCCGAGACGAGCGCGTTCGCCAGGGCAGCGAGGATCGTATCGACAGGGATGCCTCGCTCCCGCTCGAGCATCTCGAGGGCCTCCATTACCCGGTAGTCAATCTTCATCCGGTTACCCCGACTTCCTGGTCGCCCTGGATTGCTTGTTCCACTCGAACCGAGTGCGCGCCGACCGCATCTGTTCGTATCCGATCAGCCTCGACTCACCGTCAACCCGCACGGCACAACCGTCCGAATCGGCCGCTTCCAGCACGCCCCGATGGTGCCGGGAACCCGCCACCTCCTCGTGGGTCTTTATGGTCACGTCCCGGCCGATCGACTTGCGGAAATGGCGGGGAAGGTGAAGGGTGCGCTCGAGCCCGGGAGAGGACACCTCCAAGGAATAGGAACTTTCGAAGGGATCCAGTTGGTCGAGCTGTCGTGACAGGGAGCGGGAGACGGCCGCCAACTGGTCAACTCCTACCCCGCCGTCGCGATCAACGATTACCCGAACCATCCGCGGACCTCTGCCGGCCACGTGGAGGTAATCGAGTTCCAAGCCCTGGCCGGCAAGATGCTGCTCGAACAGGATTCCAAGCCGTTCCTCGACACTCATGGGCCCTGGCACCGAGCTACCGGTATTTCCGATAAGGAGCGCCTCCATCTGGTGTGGCGTGGAGGCGTGGCGGGTTTCCGGCGCGGGGGAATACGCCGGCCAACCGGTTTCTACAATAAAAAAAGCGGGCTGGGCGCCCACCTTGTAGCACAAAGTCACGTCCTTCGAGTGTCTGACCCGAATTATAGCATTTCTCCCACTGGAGGGGACCATGCGGAAGGGCTATGACACCAGCTCGGCGAGGCGCGCTACCACCCGATCTAGAGGAACGGTTTCGGCCAGAGAACCGTCGCGGGAGGCCAGTTCGGCTTCCCTCGACTCGATACTCCGGGGACCTATCGTCAGCCGGTAGGGGATCCCGACCAACTCGGCGTCGGCAAACTTGACACCGGGACGCTCCTTGCGGTCATCCAGCAGGACCTCGATCCCCGCGTTGTTCAGGTCGCGGTAGAGGCGTTCTCCCGCCTGGCCGACTGCCGGGTTGTCGGGTCGCAGCAGCGTGATCACAACCGCGAACGGCGCCACCGAAACGGGCCAGATGATTCCCTTGCCGTCGTGGCTGACCTCGACGACGGCGGCCATCGACCGCCCCACACCGATGCCGTAGGAACCCATCACAATGGGCGTGGGCCGTCCCGACTCGTCGAGAACGGTGGCCCCGAGGGCTTCGCTGTACTTGCGGCCGAGCTTGAAGATGTGACCCACCTCGATGACTTTCGACAACGAGAGGGAACCGGACCGGCAGGTGTTGCAACCCTCCCCTTCTCGCACCGAACGCATATCGAGCCACCTGCCCACCGGGAGGTCGCGCTCCACATCCACGCCCCGCAAGTGCACGTCATCCTCGTTGGCGCCGGTAACCATGTTGAAGCGCCCCCGGAGAACCGGATCGCCGATCACGGGATGCTCCACCCCCACCGCACCGAGGCTCCCCGGACGAGCGCCGAGCTTCTCGACGATCTCTCCTTCGGTGGCCGGGCGAACCACACCTGCCACCGCGTCCACCAGCTTCTGGATTTCGAGGTCGTGGTCGCCCCTCAACGCCAGCAGGGTGAACTCGTCCCCCACGTAATAGGCGAGGGTCTTGATCTGGCGCCGGGCGGCCGCGAACCGGCCCATCGCGGTCAGCCCTGCGATGGTGCGGACCCCCGGAGTCGGGAAGGGCTGGGGGGGACCCTCCCAGGGGTCGTCCGGCACGTCGTCGGTTGCGCTGACGGCCCGTTCCAGATTGGCGGCGTATCCGCAACCGTCGCAGAGAGCGACGCGGTCCTCACCCGCATCCGAGCGCACCACGAACTCCACGGAGTCACTGCCGCCCATGTTGCCGGATGACGCCTCCACCTGGATGGACTCGAGACCCATACGGGCGAATACCCGGTCGTAAGCGCCGCGGTGGGCCTCGAACTGGCCGTCGAGGCCGTCGAGGCCGACATCCAGCGAGTAGGAATCCTTCATGATGAACTCTCTCACCCGGAGGAGGCCGGACTTGGGCCGGGCTTCGTCCCGGAACTTGGTCTGGAGGTGATACCAGAGCTGGGGCAACTCCCGGTAGGAGTTCAATTCCGACGCGAGTTGGGCGAACACCTCCTCGTGGGTGAGGGCCAGCACGAGGTCGGCGCCCCGGCGATCCTCGAATTTGACCATGATCCCCTCTACGTCATCCCACCGCCCGGTCCTCTTCCACAGCTCGGCCGGATGAACTACGGGCGCCAGGAGTTCCTGGCCGCCGATGGCGTTCATCTCCTCCCGGATGATGCCGGAGACCTTCGTGGCGACCCGCATCCCGAGCGGGAGCAGCGAATAGGAGCCGGCCATGAGTTGGCGGATGAATCCGCCCCGGACCAGCAGGCGGTGGCTGGCCGCGACCGCATCCGCCGGATCGTCGCGGAGGGTGGGAATGAACGTACGTGACCAGCGCACCGGAATTCCTACGCCGTACTCAGAGGAATCGAGCCGTCACCGGGCCGCCACGTCGGCCACCGCGGCGCGGCGAGCCGCGGCCCGGTTGGCGTCCCCCTGGATCTCGATCAGCACCTGCCGGTCCTGGGCGGCCAGATCGGCAGCCAGATCGTCGGCGGCGGCGATGCGGGCCTCCACGCCCTCGGCGACCAGCTTGCGGGCCTCGTCGAGCAAGGCGTCCACCATCTCGTTCTCCGGCACCACCCGTACCACCTTGCCCTTGATGAACAGGTGCCCTCGGCCCCGACCGGCGGCGATCCCGATGTCGGCCTCCCGCGCCTCTCCGGGTCCGTTCACCACGCAGCCCATGACGGCCACCTGGATGGGCAGCTTCGCCTCCTCGAGCCTGGCCTGGGCCGTACTGGCAACCTCCAGCACATCGACCTCCGCCCGCCCGCAGCTGGGACAGGCGATCAGGTCGAGCCCCGTGCGTTCCCGCAGGTTGAGATACTCGAGGAGCTGCCGTCCGGCCCTGGCCTCCTCCACGGGATCAGCGGTCAAAGAGAAGCGAATGGTGTCGCCGATGCCTTCGAGTAGCAGGGTTGCTATGCCGGCCACCGACTTGATCAGTCCCCCCGGTGGAGGTCCCGCCTCGGTGACCCCGAGATGGAGGGGGAAGCCGACCGTATCGGCCAGCAGGCGGTAGGACTCGACCATGGACGGTACGTGGGAATGCTTGACCGAGATCTTGATGTCATGGAAGTCTTCCTCGGCCAGGTACTCGATCTCCTTGAGCGCCGACGCCACCAGCGCCTCGGGCGTGGCGGAACCGTATCGCGCCATCAGTTCGCGGTCCAGGCTGCCAGCGTTGACACCCACCCTTATCGGGATTCCCCGGTCCTTGGCGTCGCGAGCCACCGCGCGGATCTGATGCGGCTTCCGGATGTTGCCCGGGTTGAGCCGCAAGCCCTGCACGCCGGCTTCGAGCGCCGCCAGCGCCAAGCGGTACTGGTAATGGATATCGGCGATGATCGGCACCGGTGAGCGGGGCACGATCTCGGCCAGCCCCTCGGCGGCGCCGACATCGTTGCACGTGATGCGGACTATGTCGGCTCCAGCTCCGGCCAGGGCATAGACCTGGGCCAGGGTGCCGTCCACGTCGGCGGTCTTGGTGGTGGTCATCGACTGCACTGAGACCGGGGCGCCACCCCCCACCGGCACGCGACCCACGTGAATCTGCCTGGTTCGATCGCGGTGATCCATCAAGCATTCCATGTTACTACCACCGGGTCGGTGCGCCTTTCTAGAGGTTCAGTGGCCAGTAGTCGGTGGTCTCTACCAACGTACAACTAGAGAGTAAGCGGATTGACGATATCGAGGACGATCGCCACCAGGCCGAGGAACAACATGAACAGGATCACCACGGCGGCGATGGGGACCAGGTTCCGGTGATCCACCCGCCTCCCCGTGACCTTCTCGTAGAGCGCCACGGCGAAATGTCCTCCGTCCAACGGGTACAGGGGCACGCTGTTGAACAGGGCCAGTGTGACATTCACCACTGCCAGGATGAAGACGAGGTTGGCGATACCCACCTCGGACACCTGGCTGCCGATCCTGACCAGACCGATGGGACTGACCGGTCGGATCTCCTCCGGAACGTCGCTCTGTCCGGCTAGCACGCCGCCCAACTCGAGCAGCGATCCGGGCCGGATGATGCGTGCGATGGCCTCTAACGCGCCGGAGGTGATCGCCCACTCGGCCATGACCGCACGTCCAGCGGCCGTGACAGGCCCGATCGAGACCCTCCGCGCCGCGGGCGAAACGCCTAGGAAACCGACCGCCTCACCGGTCTGAGGATGGTACGAGCCCAGGGTGACCGTCAGGGAGCGGGGACGGCCGTCGCGAACGACTTCCAAGGTGACGGTCTCGCCAGGGCGGCTCATTATCAGCTGCACGGCCTGTTCCCAACCGTCCAGGGCTACGCCGTCGATGGTGGTCATGACGTCTCCGTCCAGCACACCCGCTACCGCGGCCGGGCTGGGCACTCCCGCGGATATCTCGGGGCTGACCCTCTCCACTGTGGTGGTCAATTCGGCGGCGCCGGAGTACCAGAACAGGCCGAACAGCAGGAGGAACGCTGTCAGGAGGTTGAGCGTCACCCCGGACAGCACCACCACCGACTTTTTCCAGAAGGGCTGCTCCCTGTACGTGCGGCCCGCGTCGACCGGGTCGATCTTCTCGCCGATACTCATGCCGGCGATCCGCACGTAGCCGCCGAACAAGAGCGCCTTCACACCGAATTCGGTCTCTCCGCGGCGGAACGACCACAGTCGAGGCCCGAAACCGAGGAAGAACTCGGTGGCCTTCATTCCGGTGGCGCGGGCCGCCCAGTAGTGGCCGGCCTCATGCACGACGATGAACGCCGAGATGGCCACCACCATCACTATTCCGCCGACCAAACTCCCTCCTCTACCGGCGCTCCACTGAGGCGCGAGCAGCGCGCCGGGCAGCCCGATCGGCTTCGATCACCACCCCGATCGAGGTCGCCTCCATTGCCTGATGGCCATCGAGTACCTCCGCTATCACGGCGGGAATGTCGAGAAACCCGATCCGCCGCTCCAGGAAGGCGGCCACAGCCACCTCGTCAGCGGCGTTGAAGGCCGCCGGGACGGTTCCTCCCGCCCTCCCCGCGGCATAGGCGAGTTCGAGCGCAGGAAAGGCGTCGCTGTCAACCTCCTCGAATGTCAGATCGGACCGGGTCAGGTCGAACCGGGGAAAACCGCCCGGTGAGCGTCGCGGGTAGCTGAGGGCGTACTGGATGGGGATCCGCATGTCGGTAGCGCCCAGATGAGCCTTCAGCGATCCGTCCACGAACTCCACCAGCGAGTGGACGATGCTCTGTGGATGTACCACCACATCCACTTTCTCGAAAGGCAGACCGAACAGGAAGTGGGCCTCGATCACCTCCAGGCCCTTGTTCACCAACGTGGCGGAGTCGATAGTTATCCGGGGACCCATGTTCCAGGTGGGATGGGCCAGCGCTTCATCCACACCCACCTGGCCCAGCCGCTCCCGGTCCCGACCTCGAAAGGGCCCGCCGGAAGCAGTTAGCACCAGGCGGGAGACTTCGGGAATCCGCTCCCCCACCATGCACTGGAACAGCGCAGAGTGCTCCGAATCGACCGGGACCAACTCACCGTGGGACGCGGCCGCCATCACAAGCTCCCCGCCCACGACCAGGCTCTCCTTGTTGGCCAGGGCGAGCCGGTTTCCCGCCTCGAGTGCCGCGATGGACGCTTCCAGACCCGCCGACCCCACCACCCCGTTGACCACTACCGAACCTGGATGCTGAGCCATCTCCACCAGGGCGCCGGGACCCGAGGCGTAGCGGTGGCCATACCGATGGCGAAAGCGGTCATGGCCGTCCGGGTCGGGCGCCACCGCCACCACGGTGGCACGCGGATAGCGGTCAGCCAACCGGGCCAAGTCGTCCCCTGCTCGCCGCGCCGCAAGTCCTGCCACTCGAACGCCTAGACGGTCCGCTACTTCGAGTGTCTGGCGGCCGATGGACCCCGTCGCCCCTAGGACGACAACGGGACTCACAGGTATCCGAACCAGAGATACACCAGGTAGGCGGTAGGAATCGCGAACATGAAGGCGTCCAGCCGATCCAGCACCCCACCGTGGCCGGGCAGGCTGCTACCCATGTCCTTTAGGTCGATGGACCGTTTCACCGCCGACTCGGCCAGGTCGCCCATGGGTCCGAACACGCTGATGGCCACTGCCAGCGCGGTGGCTGACTGCAGGGTGAGCGGCTCCAGCAACCCGAACCGCCCGATCACAACCCCTGCCAGTACGGTGATGACGGTGGCGCCGAGGAACCCTTCCACGGTCTTGTTGGGCGACAGGGTAGGGGCCATCCGGCGTTTCCCGAGCGTGCGCCCGTAGGAGAAGGCGGCAATGTCGTTGAGAGCCGTCAACACCACCAGCCCGGTAGTCAAGCTCCACGCATCGGGGGATTTGAAGATCGGCACCGCGAACGAGGCCAGAACCGGCACCCAGGCCACTCCTAGGACCGTGACCCCGATGTTGGCCAGCGGATAGGTCCGGCCGGCCGCCACGAAGAACAGGCCCGACAGCAGGATCACCGCTGCCAGCACCCCACCCACCGCGGCGGGTCCGGAGTTCCAGGCCACGTACATGACCGCCGCGGCCCCGGGTAGGCCGATGAACGCCAGCGGCGTGAAACCGATCTGGCGGACCGCCTGATAGAACTCCGCAACCGCGACCAGGATCAGGAGGCCGACGAACAGGGTGACCCACAACGGTCCCGCATTAAGGGATCCGAAGAAAAGGGCAACCACAGCCAGGCCCGTGGCGATCCGGAGTGCCAACTCGGAACGGCGGGCTCGGTCGATCTGTTCGATCTGCTCCGGGTCTTCCTCCTCGACGCCGGTCACATCCTCGAAACCGACCACGCTGGTGCCGACCCCCGGGATCGAGGCCGCCACCGCCGACTGCTCGACCTCCTCTTCACCCGCCCGGGCTACCGCTTCGGCCAGGCCTTTGTATTCCCGGGTGGTGGATCGGATGTAGTCGCGGTCAGTGAACTCGCCGGACTCCGGAGGAGAGCCCTCGGAGTCGGCAGCCTGATCCCCAGCCTCCTCATCAGCTGACTCGGGGGGCGGTTCGGTGCCGTCACCAACCATGCGTAACCGTTTCCTCGGGGAGATTTTGCCCAGAATACCCCTAGAGGACCGATCCTGTGGCTATTTCGGATCGAGAGCGCTCGCGGGGACAGACTGCGTAGTTTGTAGTTTGTAGTTGCTAGTTGCTAGTCTCTAGCTTCACTACTACTAACTACCGACTAACATCTAGGGACTAGTAACTAGATCTTGAGCAGCTCCTGCTCCTTGTTGGCAAGCAGCTCGTCGGTCATGGCGATGTGGCGGTCAGTCTGCTGCTGGAGTTGCTTCTCGGCCCTCCAGATCTCGTCCTCCGATTCGCCGACCTCGCCCAGATCGCTACGGGTCGACCTCCGTATATGGCGTATGGCGACCCGGCCCTCCTCCGCCATGCTGCGGGCCAACCTGACGAGTTGGCGCCGCCGTTCTTCGGTGAGCGGCGGGAACACTAGGCGGATCACCTTCCCGTCACTTGCCGGGTTCAGATCGAGGCCCGACATCCGGATAGCCCGTTCGATGGCGACCAGGTCATTCGAGTCGTGAGGGATCACCACCAGCAGGTTCTCGTGGCTGGCGGTCCTGGCCAGCTCCAGGAGGGCCACCTTCTCCCCGTAGTAGTCGACCATGACCCTGGAGAGAACCGCCCCGCTGGCCCGATCGGTCCGGAGCGTTGCGAACTCGCCCTGCGTGTGCTTCACCGCCGACGCCATTCGCTCCGTGGCATCCTCGAGCAATTCATCCAGCATCGTCAACCTCCTCTCCGGGGGTGTCTCAGCACACCCGGGTTCCGATCGACTCGCCCTCCACGGCCCGCCGAATGTTACCGGGATCCAGCAACCGGAACACCACGATCGGCAGCTTATGGTCCATGCACATCGTGACGGCGGTGGTGTCCATCACCTTGAGTTCGGCGTTGATGAATTCCATGTAGCTGATCTCGTCGAGCAGCAGGGCATCCTCATGAAGCTCGGGATCAGCGGAGTAGATCCCTTCAACCTTGCTGGCCTTGAGCATTACCTCGGCACCGATCTCGACAGCTCGGAGAGCAGCGGCCGTGTCGGTGGTGAAGAACGGGTTCCCACTTCCGGCCGCGAAGATCACCGAACGGCCCTTCTCCAAGTGGCGGATGGCTCGCAAACGAATGTAGGGCTCGGCCAGTTGCTGCATGGTGATCGCCGACTGCACCCGGCATTCCACCCCCCGAGCCTCGACAGCGTCGCGGAGGGCCAGGGCGTTGATGACGGTAGCGAGCATGCCCATGTAGTCGGCGTTGGCCGGGTCCATGCCGGTGGCTGCCGCGGATACGCCTCGGAAGATGTTGCCACCGCCCACCACGATCCCGATCTGGTGGCCGGCCTTCTGCGAGTCGGAGATCTCTCCCGCCACGACCTGCACTGTCTCGGGAGATATCCCGTAGCCGATTGCGGGATCGGCAAAAGCCTCCCCCGACAGCTTCAGCAGGACCCGGCGGGCTGGAGCCATCTACAAGGGTTCCGGAGAACCCGGGACGGTGGGGTTCACACTGCAGGCATTGAATCTCATGCGATGTAGTTTGCCACAGGCGAGCCCGGCCCGGAACAGACGGTCACCCGGTCGGGTGCCACACCCATTTGCAGCCGTGCCGACCGGCCCTCTCATACCGGCTGTCGACGAGGACGGTCTGGCGTTGATGTGGTCAACCGCTCCATATCCACCGGAGCCAGGGATCATGATCGAACCGGGAGCCACCAGCCCGATCCTGCCACCGAATCGTAACCGGAGCGCGGTGGTGTGGGCTAGCGGTCTGTCTCCTGCTCGCCCACTGCCAGGCGGGCGAACCGCCTGACGCCGATGTTCTCGCCCATCGAGGCGGCCAACTCGGTCACCATGTCCCCGACCTTGCCCTCGTACTGATCGGTCCTGATGTAGTCCTGCTCGTAGAGCACGTGCTCCTTGTAGAAGGACTTGATCCGACCATCCACGATCCGGTCCACGATCCGCTCCGGCTTGCCGGAAGCTACCGCCTGTCTGGCTATCAATTCCTTCTCCCGGTCGACCAACTCCCCGGGCACATCCTCGGTCCGCACCCACTTGGGCTGGGCGGCGGCGATATGCATGGCCACGTCGTGGGCCATCTTCTGGAACCGGTCGCTCTTGGCTACGAAGTCGGTCTCCGAAGCCAACTCCACGATCACCCCGACAGTCGGATAGCCGGAGGGCTGGTGCACGTAGAAGCCGACGGTGCCCTCGTTGGCGTCCCGTCCGGCCCGTTTCTTGGCATCGGCCAGGCCCTTCTCCCGGAGTAGGTCCCTCGCCTTATCCATGTCCCCGTCGCACTCCACCAGGGCCCTCTTGGCGTCCATCATGCCGACCCCGGTGGCCTTGCGCAGAGCCTGTACGTCCTTGGCTGTGAACTGTGCCATCTTTGCTCATCCTTCGATTCAGTTCCTGTTGATGATCTCTAGCTTGGTGTTCGTGTGGTTCGGAGCCGCAGCACTAGCTGTCGGCGCCTTCATCCTCGGACTCGCCCTCGGCGGCGGCCAGAGCCTGCTCCTGCCCAGCCACGCACGCTTCGGCGATCGCCGAAGCGATGAGGGTGGCCGACCTGATGGCGTCGTCGTTTCCGGGAATGATGAAATCGATATCGTCAGGGTTGCAGTTGGAGTCGACCAGCGCGATCACGGGAATGTTCAACCTCACAGCTTCCCGCACCGCTATGTGTTCGGTGAGCAGATCGACCACGAAGACGGCCGACGGCGTTCCGCCCATGTCCGCCACCCCGCCGAGGGTCCGCAGGAGATGGGCGTACTCCCGGCGCAGGCGGAGGCGTTCCTTCTTCGGTAGCTGATCCATGTCGCCGGACGTCTCCATGGCCGCCAGCTCCTTCATGTAGAAGATGCGCTGGTTGATGGTCTTGAAGTTGGTGAGCATGCCACCCAGCCAGCGAAAGCTCACGTACGGCATGTTGACCCGCTGAGCGGCTTCCTCGATGGCGGAACGGGCCTGCTTCTTGGTCCCCACGAACAGGACCTCGCCGCCTTCGGCTACCAGGTCCCGGACGAAGGCGTGGGCCCTCTGGACCTCCTCCAGCGTCCGGCGCAGGTCGATGATATGGATGCCGTTGCGCTCTCCGAAGATGTACGGGGCCATCTTGGGGTTCCAGCGCCGGGTCTGGTGGCCGAAATGGACCCCGGCTTCTAGTAGCTGCTTCATGGTGACAGCAGACAACAGTGCCTCCTCTGTTCGGTTATTCCTCCGCCCACCCTTCTCGGAAGCGCCGCGGCGGCCTGCCGTGCGCCCTTCCGAACCTCCCCGAGCTGGCTGCCCGACCGTGGGAGGCCGCAGTGAACGTGCGTAATCGGGCTCGATCCTAGTGGCCCGTGGCCCGTGGACAGACGCCAGAGGGGAACGGGCCGTTCAGACGGACATTCACTCCACCAGAACCACCGGCCACTGCTGCTAGGCGCGGGGGTGGCTCCGTTCGTAGGTGGCCCTCATGTGATGGCGGGTAACCGACGTATAGACCTGGGTAGTTCCCAGCTCGACATGGCCCAAGAGCTGCTGGACGGAGGTCAGATCGGCGCCCCGTTCGAGCAGGTGGGTGGCGAAGGAGTGGCGAAGGGCGTGGGGAAAGGTGCCTGCCCGGTTCCGCACCGTCCTGCGAAGTGTCCGAGGACTCATGGGCACTCCCCTAGCACCCACCCAAAGGGCGTTCGTGGGGCGATCGCCCGCAAGGAGGGGCCGGCCCGCCCTTACGTAGCGGTCAATGGCGATCCGAGCCTGCGCTCCCAGCGGGATCACCCGATGGCGTCCGCCCTTCCCCTCCACCGCCAACCGATCCAGCCCGACTGTCCCATCCATGGTGAGGGAGGCCATCTCGGACACCCGCAAGCCCGTGGCATAGAGGGTCTCGAGAATGGCCCGGTCTCTGAGGGACTTCGGATCGTCCCCGTCGATCGCTTCGAGGAGCGAGGTTGCAGCCCGCTGGGTGAGGGCCTTGGGAAGGGTCCGGCGGGCCTTGGGACGGGCAATACCGTCGGCGGGGTTCACGCTGAGGGTGCCTCGCCGCACCGCATCCGCAAGGTAGGCCCGGATGGCGGAGATCTTGCGGGCAACCGAGCGCCGGGCATAACCCTCCCCGTCGAGGTGGGTAAGGAACATCCGGATCGAGGTACGGCCGATTCCGGCCGCAGAATCGATGCCCAGGCCCTCGGCGTGCCGGAAGAACTGGGTGAGATCGCGCCGGTAGGCGGCCACCGTGTGTTCCGACAATCCCCGCTGGCTCTCCAGACGGGCGAGGTATGCGGATAGGTCGGCATACCACCATGGGACGGGGTCGGGCTCGTGGCTCGGGAGATCCTTCGGGGTCGCCGTCATGGTGTCCATCTTGGTCGATTCCGGCCGCGTCGCGGGGCATTGTGCCCGGTCAGGACGGTACTGCGCCCAAGGGAGTAGCGTGCCCGTCCCGCATCGAGTAAGCCCGGATGACCCACTTCGCGGTCCCGTTGCGTCCGATGACGAACGATATCCAGGCCGGATCGATCCCTGCGGCCAGGTCGGTAGCGGACGGCCGGGCCGGACCCTGCGGGTGAGAGTGGTAGACCGCGCCGATCCGCCACCCGTGCTCGTCCGCCTCCCTGACGACCCCGAAGTGCTCGACCGGGTCCAACTCGAAGCGATCGGGATCGGGGTGGACGTTGGTGGTGCGGTAGAGCCTGACCGGACGACCGGCGCCGTCATACACGATCAGGCCGCAGGCCTCTCGCGGGCCGGCTTCCGCGGCATGGGCGATCATCGCTCTGGCCATCGCCGGCCGGAGCCGGGCATCGGCCGCGATCATGGGGCGAGCCGTACCCGTCGCCACCCGTCGCGGTCGGCAAGGTAGACGATCCGGTCGTGGAGGCGATGGGGCCGGCCCTGCCAGAACTCGAACCGTTCGGGACGTACCCTCCAACCCCCCCAATGGGCAGGCCTGAGCACATCCCCACTCTCGAAGTCGGCCTCCTTGCCGGTCACCAGGCGTTCGAGCGCGGTCCGGTCAGGTATCTCCCGGCTCTGCGGGGAAGCAGCGGCCGCGATCCGAGCCTCCCTAGGACGCGAGGCGAAGTACTCGTCAGACTCCCTATCGCTCACGGCCTCGACCGGCCCCTCGATCCGGACCTGACGGTGCAGCTCCAGCCAGAGAAGGCACAGGGCCGCCCGCGGGTTGGCCTCCAACTCGGCTGACTTCCGACTCTCCATGTTGGTGTAGAACACGAAGCCGGACCGGTCGTACCCTTTGAGCAGCACCACCCGGGCCGCAGGATGACCCCGTTCATCGACGGTGGCGACCGTCATCGCGTTGGCCTGCGGCACCGCCGCGGCTACGGCTTCGTTGAACCAGCGGTCGAACTGGCGGACCGGGTGCGGATGCGCCTCTCCCATCGAGAGGCCCTCCGCCTCGTACTCCTCCCGAAGGCGGGCCATCCGCCGATCAACCATCAAACCGCCTTCCCTTCCCACATGAGTAGGAGCCCCAGCGTACCGGGCGGCGCACGGAGATCCGGCCATCGATGCCACTCCGCCGTCGTCCTCTTACGAGGTGAGCAACCGGCCGAGCAACGCTATCGCGGTCGGTAGATGTCTGCTCGGTGGTCAATGTAGACCACCTCGACCACACGCTTGCCTCTATCGATCTCGTAGACGATGCGGTACGCCCCTACGCGTGCCGAGTGGAGCCCCGCCAGGTCGCCTCGCAGCGGTTTGCCGACACGGTGCGGGTTGTCCAGGAGAGGCCCGAGGAGGTACTCCACGACCGCAACCGCGATCTTGGCGGGGAGGCGATCAATGGCTCGCCTGGCAGGTCGGGCAACTACAAGATCCCAAGACGTGCCGGTCACCCCCTGTTGCGGCGGAGCCGGTCGCGAAGCGCCTCGATCTCTTCCTTGGTGGCAACATCACCCTCTGCGATGGCAGCCCGACCCGCTTCGATGGCTTGGGTGGCGGTGGGGTCGGAGAGGATGGCGACGGTTTCTTCGATGGCTTCGAGATCCGCTGTGCTCACGACCACAACTACCGGACGACCGTTCCGTGTCACCGTGACCCGTTCGTGTGTCTTGACGATCTGATCGACGACCTCCGACAGCTTGGCCTTTACTTCTGACAGGGGAAGCGCCTTCGACATGACCAGAATCATAGTCCATTCAGTACAGACGCAGCACGTTCACAGGACCGCACAAACTCCTCACGCTCGGTAGTCGTCTAGACCCCTGTCACGGTGGATCATGGTCCGGCGTATGGCTGTATCTGCAAAGGCAAAGAGAATCGGTGTGGTCGACTACCTGCGTCGTCATGAGGGCCAACCACCGCGTTCACGGGCCGAAGGCGGTGACAGTGCATCATTTGTGGGCTTTGTGATGTATCACTTGTGGAGGGTTCAATGTTCCATTTGGGCTCCGGATGGGTCGCGGTGGCCACAGGTAGCCTCATCTAGCCCGACAGGAGGTCACGGTGGAGGTGCGGGGAATCGAACCCCGGTCCGTCGATACTTCGGTGGCGGCCTCTCCGAGCGCAGCCGATGGCGAGCCTTCAGGCGGTCGGACTCCATCGGCGAGTGACCGTCCGCCCTACACCCGGATTGATCTCAACTCTCTGGTCCGGGCATCCCGGAGAGTCCATCCTGCTGAGCGACGCCCACTCCGAAGGGGGCAGGAACCCCTCCGGGGGACGGGCTACCTTTTTCTAGGCAGCCAGTGCAAGGTTTGGCTTGGCACTTATGGTTGTTACCGGCTGTTTAACGAGGACTCCGGTGACCTCGGCTCGCTTCCGACACCTCTACTACCGACGTCGAAACCTGTTCACCCCCAATGGAGATTGTTCGACCAGTCTACACCCGTCCCGTGACAAGCGGCTTCGCCGCTATCCATCGGGCAGGCGCTTACCTCGATCGGTCCCGGCCTGACATGGCCCGACGGGCCTCCCTCTCCATGTCGCGGGCCTTCAACTTCTCCCGCTTGTCGTAGTGGCGGGATCCCCGGCCGACCCCGATCAGCACCTTGACCCGCCCATTCTTCCAGTACATCCTGATCGGCACGATGGTGAGACCCCGCTCCTTGACGCGCCTGCTGATCCGCCCGATCTCCCGGCTGTGGAGGAGCAACTTGCGCTCTCGCTTGGCTTCGTGACCGCCGTGACGGGCCATCTCGTAGGGAGCGATGTGCATCCCCACCAGCCATACCTCACCGTGGCGTACCAGGCCATAGGCCTCTCTCATCTGGACTTGCCCCACCCGGAGGCTCTTCACCTCGGAGCCAATCAGCACGATGCCGGCCTCGTACTCCTCATTGAACACGAAGTCGAACCGCGCGCGGCGGTTGGAGGCGATGCCCGAGCCCGGGTCCTTTTTCTTCCGCTTCACGATCTTCTCTCCGAGCCCTGACTCATCCGGGCAGGTAATGCATGGGGTCTACGGGGCTGCCCACCTCCCGCACCTCGACGTGCAGATGGGGACCGGTACAGAAGCCGGTGCATCCGACGTAAGCCACCACGTCGCCGGCCAGCACCTCCTCGCCCTCGCTCACCGCGATCCGGGACGCATGCGCATAGAGGGAAGATAGGCCCCCGCCGTGGTCTACCACCACGGTCCGCCCGTAACCTCCCCAGGTCCCCGCGAGGATCACCGTGCCGTTGGCGGCGGCGTGGATGGGTTCCCCGGTGCTGCCACGCAGGTCGATTCCCGTGTGGAGTCGGCGATCCCCGAATATGGGATGGACGCGCCACCCGTAGGGTGAGGTGAGGGCGCCACCCACCGGCCAGGCCAGCACGCCCGGCGCCCGTCCCTCCCGGACCTGGCGCCGGAGGATCTCGAGCTCGATCCTATTGGACTCGGCCTCGAGGGCCCCCACGTGATCCTCATGGTCCTCGATCTCGCTGATCACCTCGGCCAGCAACGCCTCCTGCTTGTCCAGTTCCTCGCCGAGTTGCACCCGTGCCGTCGCCACCTCCGATTGATACTGCCCGGCCAGGGCCTGCTCATCCTCCAGCCGGGCGAGCAACTCCGCTTCGCGCTCCTGTTCCCGGACCAACTCCTCCTGTCGGGTCACCTCCTGGCGCTCCAGGATCTCGAGCGAATGCAGCAGCAACTCCGTGTCCTCCAGCAGCCTGCGTGAATACTCCAGCCTGATCGAGTTGGACTCCGGATCCCACGCACCGGCAAACAGGGAGTTGATTCCGGTCGCGCTGCTCATGTACATCTCGACAGTCCGGTCCCGGAGCGACTCCCCGGTGACCCGCTGATCCAGCCTGGTCCTGGCCAGCTCGGCGTCCATCAACCTGACCCGGCGGCTGAGGCCCGTGAAGGCATCCTGGCTTACCGCCACCGCCGCGTCAGCCGAGGTCAACTGGTCCTCCGCCGCCCAGAGCTGAACCCTCAGCTCCTCCATGCGGGCTTCCGTTTCCTCGATCAGCTCGACGTAGGCCGTGCGCTCCGCCTCCGCGCTGTCGAGCAGGCGCTCCAACTCGGCCATCTGCTGCTCGACCTGGGCGAGGCGCTGCTCCTCGTTCTGGGCCTCGACCAGCACCGGCGCGGCCACCGTGACCCCCAGCACGGCCAGCACCAATCCTCCGACCAGCCTGCGCCGGCGCACGGTCACACCCTCAGGAAGCGTCTCAGCCCGAGGCTACTCCCGATGAACCCCGCCAACCCTCCGAAGGCAAGGATCAGGATGGCCCGGCTCAGCAGGAACCCCTGGTCGGCCTGGAAGCGGATCAGAATGTCGGTCGGGATTCGCTCCAGCAGGTTGTGGCTGGCGAACACCGCAGCCGCCGCCAGGCCGCCACCCAGCAGGCCGACCGTGGCGCCTTCGATTATGAAGGGAACTCGGATGAACCAGTTGCCGGCGCCCACCAGCTTCATGATGGCGATCTCCTCCCGCCGGGCGTAGATGGCCATACGGATGGTGTTGGCGATCAGGACCACAGCCGACGCCCCCATGAGCACCACCAGGCCGATGCCGATGGAGTTGAGCACTCCGGTCAGGCTGAGCAGCCGCTCGATCCCCTCGCTGAACACCGAGAGGCGGCGGAGGAGCGGGTGGCCCACCAACCGGAACTGGACCTCCTGGTAGGTGGATATGTCCTCGAGCTCCACCCGGATCGAGGCAGGGAGATCGGCCGCCGTCACCGTCGCAGCCAGCGCCGGCTGGTCGCTGTAGATCTCGAGGAACTCCTGGTAGGCGCCTGCCTTGTCCATGTACCAGGCGTTCTTCACCTCCGGATAGTCGTTGATCTGGGACAGGAGCTCACTGTGGGCCACCGGACCGCCCTCGTCCTTGAGGAAGATGATCAGGTGGTCGCCCTCTTGCCATTGCAAGGTATTGACCCGCACCAACTCGTTGAACACCAGCGCGCCGAACGCCAGGGCCAGGGACACGAATACGGCCAGGATGGCTCCGGTCGCCACCAGGGCATTGCGTCGCAGGTTGACGAAGGCCTCGCTGATCAGGAAGAGAAGGGTGCTCACGTTTCGTCGGACGATTCGTAGCCGGAACCGGACTGGTCCCGCACCACGCGTCCCCGGTCGAGTTGGACCACCCGGCGGCGCATAGCATCCACGATGGCGAAATCGTGGGTGGCCATCATCACCGTCGTTCCGGTGCGGTTGATCCGGTCAAGCAGCCTCATGATGCCCACCGATGTGGCCGGGTCGAGGTTGCCGGTCGGCTCATCGGCCAGCAAGATGGGCGGCCGGTTGACGAAGGCCCTTGCGATGGACACCCGTTGCTGCTCGCCGCCGGACAGCTGCCGCGGATAGCGGTCGGTCTTGGCCGACAAGCCCACGAGCTCCAGCACCGTATTCACCTGGCGGCGCACGATGGAGCGAGGACAGCCGGTCACCTTGAGGGCGAAGGCCACGTTCTCGGCCACCGTCTTGGTGGGCAGCAGCTTGAAGTCCTGGAAGATGGTTCCGACGGTGCGGCGGAGGTACGGAACCCGCCAGGTTGGGAGCTTGGTGATGTCTTTGCCGGCCACCCAGATCTTGCCCCGGGTCGCCTTCTCCTCACGCAGGCACATCCGGATCAGCGTGGACTTGCCCGAGCCGGACGGACCTACCAGAAAGACGAACTCCCCCTTGCGGACGTCCATGCTCACTTCCTGAACTGCCACCACCCCGCCGTCGTAGACCTTGGCAACATTATGCAGTCGGATCATGAACGTCTCTGTCCCACCAAGTCCGGAAGCGTACGGGATGCTGAGACTACCAACGGGCCCCTGCTACTCAAAGCGTTTAGAGGATGCGCTAACCCCGGCATCCCCCCGATCCTGCCGTTCCCGGTTGGCGCGGCGCCAGTGCAGGTAGGACTCGGTGAGCCTTTCCAGACTCCCGTCCAGCACCCCTAGGACATTGCCGATCTCCTGGCCGGTACGGAGGTCCTTCACCTGCTGGTAGGGCTGGAGAACATAGGAACGGATCTGGCGTCCCCATGCAGCTTCGGTCTGCTCCCCGCGGATCTGGTCCAACTCCTGTTGCTGCTGCACACGAGCCAACTCGGCCAGCTTTGCCCTGAGAAGGGCCATGGCCCTGGCCCGGTTCTGCAGCTGGGAACGTTCCGCCTGGCAGGCCACCACGGTGCCTGTCGGCAGATGGGTGAGCCGGACCGCAGAGTCGGTGGTGTTCACGTGCTGGCCGCCAGCGCCCTGAGAACGGTAGGTGTCGATCCGGAGGTCATCCGGACTGATCTCGACGGCGGCATCCTCCACCAGCGGCACCACGTCCACCCCGGCGAAGGAAGTATGGCGGCGGGCGTTGGAGTCAAATGGAGATATGCGTACCAGGCGATGGACGCCTCGCTCGGCCTCCAGAACCGCATAGGCATGCTCTCCCTCGACAGTCAGGGTGGCCGACTTGATGCCGGCCTCCTCGCCCGACTGGAGATCGTCGATCTCGTGTTGGAAGCCGAGCTCGGTCAGATACCGGACGTACATGCGGACCATCATCTCCGCCCAGTCCTGGGCGTCCACGCCCCCCGCGCCGGCGTGCACGCTGAGGATGGCGGGATGATCGTCGTACTCGCCGAAGTAGAGCGACTCCTCCTCGAGAACCGCTACCCGTCGTTCGGTGGCGCCGAGGTCGCGAACCACCTCCTCGAGGGTGGCGGCGTCGCCCTCCTCCCTGGCCAGTTCGACCAGGATTTCCGCGTCCTCCAAGTCGCTGTCCATAGCCTCCACTCGGTTGACCAGGCGTTCGATCCGTCCCAGCCGGCGGGTCAGGTGGGTGGCTCGTTCAGGGTTGTCCCAGAGGTCGGGAAGGGCGACCTGAGCTCTCAGCTCGACTAGCTCGTCGAGCTTGGAATCGACATCAAAGGAACCTCCGGGCGTCCGAGAGGCGGGCGCGCAGGTCGTCGATGAGGGGGCGCGGGTCGGTGCGGTCCATGACGGACGGGAGGTTAGCCCCCATTCTTCATGGATCGGGATTCCTACCGTGAACAGTTGAGGCATGACGTTAGGCCGGACTAGAAACGCTTCCCGGATAGAATCCCGGTATGGCCCGACTCCTCGCCGCTATCACCGGGAAGTGCCGCGCCGCCTTGGCCGAGTGGGCGGCCCGGCGCGAGGGCGCCCGCCAACTCCCCCGCGATATCTTCACGTCGGCCCGCCACATTGTGGGTCCCACCGGGTACGCCTGGTCCGGTGCCTGGCAGCGACTCGACGAGGACGGCGCCGACTACCTGCGATCCTTCGATCCCCGGATACCCCCCAGCGTCTTCCTGTCTCCCAGCGACCTCACGAGATCCATCCACCCCGTGCCTCTGGCGGAACGCTGCATCGAGGACTGGTCGGAACCGGAACCACCGGATAGCCCCGAAGCATCTCCGCCGAACCGTGCCGGCTGAAGCGTGCCCGGCTGAGATCCCTGTACCCTGTTTGAGGTTGTCTTGACCCAAGGATCATGCTGCCCGCAGCCCGGGAGGCTCACGATGGATTCCTTGACCGAAGGCCGCAACCGCCTGAGCGAGATCGTGGAGGACGTCGTGGCCACCGGATCCGATTACATGATTACAAAGCACGCCCGGCCTTCCGCGGTGATTGTCGGCCACGACGAGTACGAGGCGCTGCTCGAGACGCTCAACATTCTCTCGGATCCTGAGACACTGGCCGACCTCGCCGAGGCCGAGACCGACGTGGCTACAGGGAACCTCGTGGACCTTGCTTGAGCATCGCCGATGCCCAAGCTGACTCCAGGCCAGCTTGACAATCGGCCCACCCAATTCTCATCGAAGGCACGCGAGTTCATCAGGCGAGCCGATGACGAACCGCGCCCCGGCAAGTCCCGCCTAGTCCATACCGTAGGATCATCTAAGTCCAATACGTAGGATGGATTCTGTCCACCCTGTAGAATGAAAGCCATCCATTCTGTAGGATGACCTTCTCGGCTACTTCGGGTTTCTGTTTGATCGCTCGTCGTGCGAGACCTGCGCATCTATCCGCAGGGCGCCGACTCGGAAGTGTGGCACTATCGGGACGCCGACCGCCTAGAAGTCGAGGCCGGTGATGGCCGTTGGGTCGCCGTCGAGGTCAAGCTGGGCGGTTCGCAACTCGTCGCTGCCGGCGCAGCCTCGCTGCTGAGACTCCGCGCCAAGTCACCCGAAAACGGCTTCCGGCCACCCGCCAAGCTCTTGGTGGTCACGGCAACCGGTTACGGGTATGAACGGTCCGACGGAGTGGCGGTCGCGCCTGTGACCACTCTCGGTCCCTGACCAGGCCCCGGGTCGATCTCGACAGACGGCCCTCCATCAGGACGGTGCTGGGAAAAAGGGATAGGTTTACCCGCGATGCGCGACGTGGGGCTTCGTTGCCTACCAGCGCGCTGACCGGACATTCTCCGTACGCTCCTAGAGGCCGAGCGTCCACCAGCGCCGCCTGGGCCTGAGCCGATGACCGATGAATCTCTCCAGGCGGGCTCTATGCAGCACCGTCTGGTCGCCGCCGCTGGAGGCTTCGTCGATGAGGGTGGACGGGAGGTCTTCCCAGCTGAAGCCGCGCCGGCCGAAGGCGTCCCGTTGTTCCCAGACGATGATGTTGTCCCCCTCGATGGTCCATCCGTTTGGCGTTTCGCCTTCCCTCCTGGCGTAGGCCGGTTCGCGGAGTAGCGAGAGGACTCGGGCTCTCACCCGGTCATAACGTTTGTCGGCGTAACCCAGCCACTTCACCTCCCGGCACCAAGGCGGCGCGTCGCCCCCGGCGTCGGTCAGGATCGCGCCCAGCGTGCCTGAGGATATGGCCAGCCAGTCCTCAGGGAGTGGATCATCTTCGAGCCGAGCCATGACGTCAACCAGGTAGCGCCGGTAGAGGTGACCTGTCAACTCTCCGCGTATCTGCCGGATGCGGCTCTGCAGACGCTGCCGTAGTTGCTCGTCGTGGGCGGGGAGGGCTGTCGTCGTGTAGATGGTCAGGCTTCTCTTGACGATCTCGTCCGGAAATGAATGGGGTTCCGCGTTCATCGACAGCACGAAGCCCGGGTACTCGGTTACCTGGGGCGGGTATTCGTCCTTGATCAGATCCTTGCCGTGCGTGTTGAAGGCCCTACGTCCTATGTCGTCGAAGACCACCGGGTGGCGCTTGTAAGCGTGTTGCAGACCCCGTAGCCTGGCCGTGGTGAAGCTTCTCTTCTCGACAGTGTGAGGACGACCGAACATCGATGCCATGAGGGTGTCCACGAGGCTCGTCTTGCCACAGTTGGACTTGCCGAAGATGATCGCGAACGACGGGTATCTCACCACGTCGCTGTCGCGCAGGTAAGCGAGGGAGCGCAGATCACAGATGAGGGGCGAGAAGTACAGCCATGCCATGAAGGTGAAGTAGTCGCGCTGGAGCATGGGCACGTCGCCCTCGAAAGCGCCCTCATAGTTGCCGAAGAACCGGAGCACCAGCCTGGCGTCTCGATGGACCGAGACGGAGTCCCATTCCAGGGAGAACTTCTCATCCGACAGGACGGCCGTGCGGTTCACCCGATCTATCGACATGAAACGGTTGCCGGCTTCGTCGGTTGACTTCACGAGACGGATGCGGCTCAACTCTCGCTTGATCTTCGGCGTAATCCGCTGCTTCCCACCGCGCAACGGAGGTATGGCCGCGGACAGGCGGGGTCTCAGCACGGCCGAGATTTTCTCGATCCGCTCGACCTGTGCCGGGGCGGAGACTTCGGCGTCGGCAGACGCCATCGGCTGGATGACCACGGTCGTGAAGTCGTCCGATAGCACCGGCGTTTGCGGCACCTCGATCTCGGCACGGGTGATCCGCTGCTCAGGCAGGGGGATCTCATCGGACCCCGAATCACGGATGCTGTCGAACATGCGGCTGTAGTGATGCCATGCCGGTTCGTCGTCATCGAACACGACCAGCGTCTCGGGCTGCTGTCCCGCGAAGGCTCTCTCGGAGAGGTTGGCGGATCCGACGATCACACGGGTCCGGTCGCTGCCGGCCAGCAGGAACAGCTTGGCGTGAGCTACCGACTCGCGCAGAACTCGGAACGTTGCCTGCCCCGCCGCCACATTCTCCAGGATGCGACGGTGCCTCTCGTCCTTCAGGCCCATGATCGCTGCCCGCGTCCCTTCGACTGCGACCTTCTGGAAGGCGAGCACGTCGACCATGTTGCCGAGTGTCGCCTCAGACCCGAAGACACACTCGAAACTCCCGAAGGAGAAGTCGTCCAACATCTTGACGATGGCGCCGGTGCTGGCCGAGTAGGTCAGGACTCTGAGGCTCTCAAAACCCTCGAAGAGGGACCAGTCGAACTTCTCCTCTTCCAGGTACCTGGCTCTGACAACCCGAAGCCCGGCGCCGTCATCCAACCCAAGCGTCGGCGTCGGCGCAGGTTCCAACTTCGGCACGGGCCGGCATCCTTCCCACTCGGGCGATTCGGACGATATCAGTGCCGCGTGACACGCGGATTCCTACCGAGCGCGGGCGGCCGCCATGCAGTCCGGTGTCTTGGCGCATCGCTTGGCCTTGACACCTGACCCGCACGGACACGGGGCGTTGCGTCCCACCTTGGCCGACTTGGCCTGCTTGGGTCGCCGCGGTCCCAGACCCGCGGTGACGGTGGCCCGGGGCCGGGCCCGGCGACGAGCCTCCGCCACTTCGACCCGGTAGAGATAGCGGGCGGTGTCACGCTTCACCGAGTCCACCAGGTAGCTGAACATCTCGTATCCCTCTCGGCGATATTCGGTCAGGGGATCCCGCTGGCCCATCGCCCGCAGGCCGATCCCGGCCCGCAGGTAGTCCATCTCCGACAGGTGGTCCCGCCACTTGTTGTCGATGATCGAGAGGGCGAGACCCTGCTCGATGCGGCGCATCACCTCGGGAGTCAGCTCGCTCTCCCGCTCCTCGAACCGGCGAACCGCGTCATCCGCAACCGCCTCCACCACCTCGTCGACCGATCTGGCGGCCACCAGGTCATCGGGTGACAACTCGGACAAGTACAGGACCTGGAGTTCCCGGAACAAGCCGTCCCAGTCCCACTCCGACGGAGGAACATCCTCGGGCAGACCGGTGCGCACGGTGGCCTCGACCGACTCCTCCACCCATTCCACCACCAGGTCACGGCTCTGCCGGGTGCGTAGGATGCCGTCCCGCCACTCGTAGATCACCTCACGCTGGCGGTTCATGACCTCGTCGTACTTGAGGACGTTCTTCCGGATCTCGAAGTTCTGCGACTCGACCTGCGATTGGGCCCGCTCCACGGCCCTGCTGACCATCTTCGCCTCGATCGGGACCTCGTCAGGCATCTTGAGGCGCTCCATGATGGTGCTGACCCGCTCGCTGGCGAACCTCCTCATCAGGTCATCGCCAAGGGAGAGGTAGAAGCGGGACTCCCCCGGATCGCCCTGGCGGCCCGACCGTCCCCGGAGCTGGTTGTCGATCCGGCGACTCTCGTGGCGCTCGGTCCCGAGCACGTAGAGACCCCCGGCCTCCAGCACCTGCCGGCGGGTCTCCTCCATAGCGGCCATATGGGTATCGAGAACCCGGCGGTACTCCTCCTCCCAGGGACGACTGTCCGGCGCCAGCTCCGGTCGCTTCCGCATGTCGGCTAGCGCCATGCCCTCCGGGTTGCCGCCCAGCTGGATGTCCACGCCGCGACCGGCCATGTTGGTGGCCACCGTGACCGCCCCGGGACGGCCGGCCTGGGCGATGATCTCGGCCTCCCGGGCGTGGTGCTTGGCGTTTAACACCTCATGGGAGATTCCCCGCCTGGACAGCAACCTGGACACCAGTTCGGACTTCTCGATCGAGACCGTGCCCACCAGCACCGGCTGTCGCTTCTGGTGACGCTCCTCGATGTCCTGGACCAGCTCCTGGTACTTGGCGTCCTCGGTCTTGTAGATCACATCGGGCTGGTCGACCCTCGCCACCGGAACATGGGTGGGTACCTCCATGACCTCCAATCCGTAGATCTGCGAGAACTCGGAGGCCTCGGTCATGGCGGTACCGGTCATCCCGGCCAGTTTGTCGTATAGGCGGAAGTAGTTCTGGAGGGTGATTGCCGCCAGGGTCTGGTTCTCCTCCTTGATCCGCACCCCCTCCTTGGCCTCGATGGCCTGGTGGAGACCTTCCGAGTAGCGGCGGCCTTCGAGAACCCGTCCGGTGAACTCGTCGACGATCATCACCTGGCCCTGCGAGACCAGGTACTCGACATCGCGGTTGTAGAGCGCCTTGGCCCGCAGCGCCTGCTCGAGATGGTGAACGAAGTCGACCGCGGCGTGGTCGTACATGTTCTCCACGCCCAGCATGCGCTCGACCTGGGCCACACCTTCCTCGGTGGTAAGCACTTGCCGCTTGCCTTCGTCGACCTCGTAGTGGGCTCCTTTCCGGAGACTCCGCACCAGCCGGGCGAACTCCCGGTACCAACGGGCGTTGTCGCCTACCTTCCCGGAGATTATGAGGGGGGTACGCGCCTCGTCCACCAGGATCGAATCCACCTCGTCGACGATGGCGAAGCGATGGCCGCGCTGTGCCCGGAGCTGCATGGACATGGCCATGTTGTCGCGCAGGTAGTCGAACCCGAACTCGTTGTTGGTGCCGTACGTGACGTCAGCCTCGTAAGCAGGCTTGCGCGAGGCAGGATCGTCGCCCGCCTGGATGAGGCCCACGGTGAAGCCCAGCATCCGGTAGATGCCCCCCATCCACTTGGCATCGCGCTGGGCCAGGTAGTCGTTGACGGTCACGACATGCACGCCTGCCCCGCCGAGGGCGTTCAGGTAGACCGGCATGGTGGAAACGAGCGTCTTGCCCTCTCCGGTCCGCATCTCGGCGATCATGCCCCGGTGGAGAGCGCCGGCGCCGATCACCTGGACGTCGTAGTGCCGCTGGCCGAGCGTCCGCTTGGCGGCCTCCCTGACCGTGGCGAAGGCCTCCACCTCCAGATCGTCCAGGGGTTCTCCGGCTTCGAGACGCGTCCGGAACTCGACGGTCTTCCGGGCTAGGGCGGAGTCGTCGAGCTGCTCCATCCGGGGCTCCAACTGGTTGACCCGCGCCGCCAGGGCTTCGAGGCTCTTAAGCTTCTTGGACTCACCGGCGCGCAGCACCTTGGCGAGTAGCGACATGATTCACCGTTTCTCGTCTATCGGGCAGGAGGGCACGTCAGGACGACCCGCCGGGGTCATGCTATTCGCCCCTGGGGCGTCTGTGAACCCCTTCCGGTGGCCAATGGCCTGTGGCCAGTTGGGGCTGGGATTGTCTCGGGTCGAGCGAACCCGTCTGATGGTCGGGTTTCCCTGGTGGCCACCGGCCACTGCCGTCAGGCGGGCTCGATCAGCTCCAGGCGCCCACCGGCTGACCGGTGGAGGACGTTGAGATCCCCCGTTTCGACGTTGGAGAAGAGAACCACGGGATCTCCCTTCTCCTCCATGACGATGGCCGCCTCCTCGGGAGTCATCGGCTTGCCGAGCGGCCGCCGTACGCGAGAGATAGAGGTATACCGGTCATCGGGTCCATCGGAACGCCGCCGAGGATCGCCGGCGCGAGCTTCGGGCTTCCGATGGCGGCGGCGATCGCTGAGTCTCTGCGAGAGCCGGCGCAGCCGGCGTTCGAAGTGTTCCGATGCGGCGTCTACGGAACGGCTTACGGTGTCACCCTCGCCTGACGCCCTGACCAGCTGGCCGGCCGCTCGAGCGGACAACTCGGCTCGGAAGCGTTGATCGCTGCCATGTCTGTTGACCCTGGTGACGCTCACATCGACATCACCAAGGCGGTCGAAGAACTTGGCCGTCCGGTTGACGCGCCCCACTGCATGGGCGCGGGTCTCTTCCGTAAACCGGATTCCCCGCCCGCTTATCCGGACCTCCATGAGCCGATGTTAGCTCTGATTCTTCAAGCTCTACGCCTACCGCCTCCACCCCACCGGGATCGGGTGAGAGTGATAGCCGAAGTGACGGCGCCGCGGCAGGCGCCGGCCGCCGAGCTCAGGGTGGCGCCTGTGGTCAGCACATCGTCCACCAGCACCGCTCCCCCGGGCGGGCGCGACACCGACCGGAAATGCAGGCCGCCACGGCGCCTGGAGCGGATCTGGCTCCGGTGGAGCAAGGGCGCGCGCAGCACGTCCGCTACAGGCAGGCCGGCCACCCGGGCAAGCGCCATGGCCAGCGCTCTGCCGGGGTCGGTGCCGAACCTGGCCCGGCGGGGCAATGACCTGGGTACAGGCACCAGGGCGGCCGCATCGGTCGGGATGAGATCGACCATGAGGGGCGCCAATCCCGGGGCGACCCGGTCGGCGCCTTGGTACTTCATGGCGTGGACAGCGTTGCGGATCGGACCGTCGTGAACCAGCAAGGAGCGCACCAGCACGCCCGACGGGAGCCTTACCTCGCCGCCGGGTTGCAAGGACGCCTCGCAGGCGGGACACACCGCCGACCGCTCCGTCGGGTCCCGCCGGGGAGTTCTTACCGATGGGTTCCACCACCCGCACACCACGCACACCATGCCCTGTGTTGTAGGCGAACCCTGTGACAGCAAACCCTGGACGCCGGCCATGCCGGGATGTCACGAGGAGTCGATCACCCTCCGCACCCTTTCCACGAGTTCGCCCAACGACCCGGAGTCGGGCGCTTCGGCGTTGAGGCGGAGCAACGGTTCGGTGTTGGAGGGCCGGACGTTGAACCAGCTGTCTCCCAGGTCGACCGTCAGCCCGTCAAGATGGTCCAGGGAAGCGCCGGCGAAGGTCGACGCCACCGCCCGGATCACTGCTGCCGGGTCGTTGACCACGGTGTTGATCTCCCCCGACATGGCGTACGGCTCGTAGCCGCGCCTCAGCTCCGACAGCGGCACACCGGCCTCGGTCAGAACGGTCAGCAACACCAGCAGGGCCAGGGTCGCGCTGTCCGCCCCGTAATTGTCGCCGAAGTAGTAGTGGCCCGAGTGCTCACCCCCGAAGGCCGCCTCCTCCTCCGCCATCACAGCCTTGATGAACGAATGGCCCACCCGGGTACGAACCGGCACCCCTCCTGCGGACCGGATGGCTTCGGCCACGCTCCTCGAGCAGATCAGGTTGTGGACGATCCGGGCGCCCGGACGCCGGGCCAAGAACCAGCCCGCGATGATGGCGGTGGTGGTACTCCCCGGGAGAGGCACTCCCTGCTCGTCCACGAACACCGCCCGGTCGGCGTCCCCGTCGAAGGCCACTCCCACATCGGCCTTCTGCTCGCGCACGAGGCGGACCAGGTCGGCGAGGTTGTAGGAATCGAGGGGGTCGGCCGGATGGTTGGGAAAGGAACCGTCCGGCTCCAGGTAGAGGCCCATCAACGTGGACGAGGTCAACTGCTGGAAGAGCCGCCCGACGACGAGCCCGGCCATCCCGTTCCCGCCGTCGACCGCCACCCGCAGCGCCCCCACGCCGCCGGGATCGACGATTCCGAACACATGCTCCAGGTAGCCGGGCAGGGCGTCGTGCCGGCCAACCCCGCCCCTGGTCTCCCCCCTGGAGTCCCCGGTCCACGAACGGGCGGCATCCCGGATCCGTTCCAATCCCGAACCCGACCCGATCGGCGCCGCCCCCCGATGGCAGAACTTGAGACCGTTGTAGCCGGCCGGGTTGTGGGAGGCGGTGACGACGGCGCCGGGAACCCCGTGCAGGCCCGAGTGGTAGTAGACCACCTCGGTGGGAAGCAGGCCCAGATCGGTCACATCGCAACCCTGCGAAAGGACCCCCTCCCGGAACGCTGCCGCCAATGATTCCGAAGAGGGCCGGCAGTCACGTCCCAGGGCTACTGTCGAGGCGCCCGTGACCCGGGCGAAACCCACCCCGATACGTTGGGCGATCTCCTCGTCCAGGTCCCCCCTATCCACCCGACCCCGGACGTCGTAGGCCTTGAAGATTCGGTCGAAAGGGTCTGAGTCAGGGCTTCCCACGAGATATCCATGGTTATGACGGCGCACCGGCTCCGTCCTCGGCCGGCATGGAGCACGGCATTTGCGGCGGTCGCTGCGTCCGATCCTACACTCGCCCCCGGTAACAACTATGACCCCACCGCAGATCACCATCATCATCCCGGTCCACAACGAGGCCGGCTTCATGGGACCGGCCCTGGCCCGGATCCGGCGCCAGGTGGAGCCGGTGACGCCCCGGCACCGGATCATCCTCGTGGAGAACGGATCGACCGACCGCACCCATGCCGAGGCCCTGTCCGAAGCCGCCTCCGATCCCCGCCTGGACGTGATGCAGGTCGACGGCGCGGACTACGGGCTTGCCATCCGCACCGGGATGGAGGCGGCCGGGAACGAGGGATGGCTGGTGGTGTTCGACATCGACTACCACTCCGGAGAGTTCCTGCAAAGGGTTGCGGAGCTCGACGGATCGGCCGATGTGGTGATCGCCTCGAAGCGGGCGCCCGGTTCCCGGGACCGGCGACCGTGGATACGCCGCCTGGCCACCCGGGTATTCAACCTGGCGCTTCGCGCCATGGCCGGATCCGGGCTGAGCGACACCCACGGCATCAAGGCGCTCAGGGCGCCGGTGGTCCAGGCACTCCTCCCGCGGGTGCGCCTGACCGAGGATCTGTTCGACACCGAGCTGGTCCTGCGGGCCGAGCGGGCCGGGTACCGCATCATCGAGGTCCCAATCACCGTCGAGGAACTGCGGGAAGCCCGGTCCTCGCTACTCCGCCGGGTTCCGCGAACCCTCCGGGGACTGCTCGCTCTCCGCCGGAGCCTGCGGTAGCGGCTAACCGTATCCGGAACGGCCGGTGCCATAGGAGGGTGCTGAAAAAGTCCGTACAAAGGGGTTCGCTCACAGGTCTGCAACCCTCTGACCAGGTGGTTCGCCGCCGCGCGAACCCCGCAAGATTCATTTTTCAGTACCCTCCCTCAGGGCGGGATCGCGGAGCCCTTCGGGTGGAGGCGCGGCCGGAGCCGATCGCCGGCGGGCGGCGGTGACCAGCCACATGACCAGTACGACCCCACCGGCGATACTTAAGTAGGCCCCCACCCGCTCCACCCAGGTGTTCTCGAAGCGCAGCTCGACCTCGCTACGGGTCGGCACGACCACCATGAAGGCCGGGGTCGCCCGCCACGGTCCCTCGGCGCCGTAGGCCGTCCAGTTGGGGAAGAAGGAGACCTTGACCAGGTGGGGAAGTCCCACTCCGGTGGTCGTGAACGCGATGCGGTGATCCTCAAGCACCACATCGGATACCTCCACGCTCGAGTCGGTGGTGATGGCAACGGTGGCGCCGTCCAGGTCGGGAGTGATCCGCTCCCAGTCTCGGGGACCGTCCGCCACGATCCATTGGTCGACGAGGTCGATGTCCTCGTACCAGTCGAGCGCCACGTCCACGAAATGCGGCTCGGTGGCCTCAGTGAAGGTAGTCACGAGCGAGGGAACGAGCCCCGAGCCGGGCTCCTCGAAGACCCAGGGCTGGTTGACCGCCACTTCCACCAGAGAGCTTTCGGGAAGGGAATAGATCCGGAACGGGGGCGAATCCTCCACGAAGGTGAAATCCGGATGCCGGTCAGCCCTTTCCTTGGCCCTGTCGGTGTAGGCGACGTAGTAGGACACGTTGAAGAGGCGCATGTGGACGGCGCCCCGATCAATATTGCCGGTGTGGTAGGCCAGCCCCGGAATCGGGTTTGAGGGGGCGCTGGCGAGCTCGGACGCGTTCAGGAAATGGAAGGGGGTGGTGACCGAGGACTCGAAGTACAGTCCTTCCATCGAAGGGTGAGTGCCCTCGGTCCAGTACGGGAACAGCATCGGCGCCATGGGGGTGCCGTACTTGTTGAGATCGCTGTTGCCTTCCCACTGGACCCGGCCCGGCGGCAGGGCGCCTATTGCCGACATCACGCCTTCGTACTCGGGCCAGGTCGTCTTACCCTCGTAACCGAGGTAGTTCCAGCGGGCCCAGGCGCCCACGTAGTTCTCCTCCGTGACCACGCCCACAAAGACGACTCCTGTGATAGCAACGGCCGCCAGGACCGGAAGGACCGTTCGGGTGGCGGGCCGCGCCCGGCGCTCCACCAGCCACAGCAGGAGCATCCCCGACAGCAGCAGCAGCAGGTCGGGACCCGAAACCCGCTCCACCAGCGGCGCCAGCCCCAAAGTGTCGACCCAGCCGGCCATGCCCTCGAGGTCCCAGGCAGGATCCCCGATGTCAGCCCCGAACACCAGCACCAGGACGGCGCCCACGATGCCGGTCTGGATCCACCAGATTGGAGTTCGCTCCGGGAGCCGGCGGCAGGCCGCCACCACCAGCAAGCCGACCGCGATGCCGGCGAAGAGGTGCAGACCGTAGAACCAGTGAGGCAGAGCACGGCCGTTCCACAGCTTGGCGCCCTGGCTGAGCAGGAAGAAGGCCGGAATCGGCACCAGCGTCAGGGCAGCCGGCCCCACGGCCCGTCCCGTCTTCCGCAATGCCATCACCATCCCGACCACGCCCAGGATGGCCACCGGCCACAGCTCCACCGGAAACAGTTCGTCGAAGCCCGCCAGCGGCTGCCAGTTCATCTCGGTCGTGTACCGCAGCCGGATCACCAGCGGCAACGCCCAGAACGCAGCCAGCATGAAACCCACCGCCCAGGTTCCCGGCACAGCCCACCAGGGCAGCCCGGCCCCGGCACGCTCCCGGCGGTCGCCTGTGCGGAGACGTTCCCAACCGCGACCTGCCGCCACCAACAGCGATGAGAGGAGTACGAACAGCGATGCGAACACCACGCCCATGGTCGGGATCACATGGCACAGAGCCGTCCCGGCCAGCGCGGCAGCCGCTCCCATGAAGTATTTACGGTTTTCATGCACCGCCCTGAGCAGGCACCCCAGGTAGACGAGCGAGAAAGCGAACGACCAGGAATACGAGAATTCTCCGGCCAGGCTGGAGGCGATGGTGCCGCCGAAGATGTTGGGGGTGGGGGTCTCCATGAAGGCGTACATGCCTCCCGCCGCCGCGGCGACCGCAGCCACCGGGCGGGCGAACCCCATCGACCGGACAAGGAAGTACGTGGCCGGAGCGAGCGCCAGCAGCCCCACAACCGTCACCGTCTTGAACGCCACGCCGTAGGGGAGAGCCAGGTCGAGGGCCACGATCACCAGCGAGGGAAGGGGGAAGTAGAAGTAGAAGATCGGGAAGCCGGCGAACCAATGGTTCGACCAACCCATGATCCGCCCGGACGGGAGCAGCACATCCCGCAGGTAGGCGGGGCCGAGCACGTGAGCGCCCATGTCGCCGCCGGTCGGTGTGTTGGCGATCAGCAGGAGATGGGGGGCCACGGCCAGAAGGGTCACCACCGAGACCATGGCCACCACGATGGCCGAGGTCCGCGGCGACCATCCCCGGGATCGGACCTCGTCTTCTACGGGCGCGGGCGTGTCGGCAACCCCGGTCATGCCCGCATCTTCCGGACTGCCCTCCGGAGAGCCATAGGCCTGGGTACCCGGACGAACGAAGCCACTTGCCTACCGTCGGCGCCCACCACCGCGCCCACCGGTATCTCGGCGACCCCGATCCGGGTCAGGAGGTCGGAGTGCTCCTCCCAACTCCGCTCGGTGAAGCCTGAGTCGCCCAGTACCTGCCGGTAGACGCGGCGGGCCTCATCACATGCGTCACACGCGGCAGCCGTGAACAGGTAGATACCGGGGCCATCGAGGTTCCCTTCCACGGAGAGCGGAGTCCGGGGCCGTTTCGGGCGGAAAGCGGCCACTGCCGCCACCACTCCCGCCGCCAGCAGGACCACCAGCAGACGAACTACGAACCCCTCAGCCACTCGGGACCGCCCCCGAGAACATCGCTCGGCCGGACACGGCCGACAGCCATCCCACCGTCAGTGGGCCGTCGGAGGTGACCCGGACGCCAGCGACCTCCGGGGCGGCGATATGGACAGTGCGGACCGAGATGGGTGGGATGCTGATCACATTGGCGCGGGTCCTTCCCTCGGGAGTGAGCGTCCGGTAGGTGACGGTCAACTCGGTCACTCCGGCGTTGAGGAACCTGAGCCGGCTTCCGGATGAGACCACCCCCGGACCTGGCACCAGCCATTCGGTTGCCGTGGTCCGAGCCCCTACGGTGGCGGCGACGCCGGTCTCCGAACGAGCCACGATGACCGCGCCAAAGGGTCCGTCGCCCGTTACCCGCACCCCGAACCCCGAGGTGCTCAACCCCTCCAACGACACTCTCGCCTGCCCGGGTCCCTCGATACGGCCCACCTGGGCGGGTAGCAGCGCCCCGAGTTCGTCGAACGCCTCGATCACGAAGTTGACCGGAATAGATGCTTCATTGGTCAGCACCAGGTCACTCCGGAGTCCGACCGCTCCCGCTACCGGGAACTCCCAGCCGTCGCCGGCACCGGTGCCCGGCCAGACCGCTGTATCCATGCCGGTATCGAGCACCATCGCCGGAATGACCGAGCCCAGAACCGGTCGGACGACGATCGACAGTGACTCCCGGCGTGGCAGTATCTCCTCGAGGGCCACGACCCGCGTGCGCCGGGCCGGCACCGTCAATCCCTCCAGAGCTTCTCCCGCCTCGATACCCAACTCGCTGAATGCCCAGAGGTCGACCCGGGCGTCGGTGGTGAAGGGGTTGAAGAGCCGGAGGACCAGGCTCTCGCCCTCCAGCGTGGAGCCTCCCGGCAGATGCCACGAGTCCGGAATCCTCCCGGAGCAAAGGTCACCGGCCAGGAGACCCTCACCAGCCGCCACCACGCCGACGGCGCCCAAGCCCCCGGAGAACTCGACCAGCGCTGCGCTGGCTCCGACCGGTCGCGGGTTCTCGACCCTGGCCGCCGTGTCCGAGTCGATCCGACCCGAGATTCGGTCCTCCACCGAGCCGCCCTCGAGGAAGGAGAGATCGAAGCCGGCCGGGCCCTCTCCCAGCACGCTGTACGCCGAGTTCCGGAGGCTGTCGGAACGCGACCAGGGACAGTGAGTGAAATGGGAGGCGCCACCGGGTGGCGCCTCCGAAGGGCTGGTGGCCTCGACGGTCGGAACCGGCGGTACCGGGGCCGGCTGCGTGATCGCCACCACCATGGCGAGGGCCGCTACGACCAGGCCGAGTACGCGGGTCATACCGGCTCGTCCTCGGCCTCACGCCTGGCTCGCACCAGCGACAGGCCCACCAGCAGGATCACTACTACAGCTGCCGCCCGTGCCTGGAACCGGAAGGAACCCACCCCTCCGAAGGTGGCGACTCCCGCCTCGGCCGACACGCGGTTGGCCCAGCCGTCCTGTTGCCAAGCGCCCGGACCCCATCGGTGGTCGGCGTTCTCGGCGATCCGGACCGAGCCTCCGAACGATCTGCCCGCGTAATCAGGCGCCACCCACGACCACGCCACGCCCTGATCGGTCATCGCCCGGTAGGCGGGCACATCGTTTTCCCACACTCCGGCGGAGTCCCCCACGAAGAGACCGGCAAGCGGTCGCATGTCCAGCTGTGCGCTCAGGGCGTCCGCTATAGGACTGGGACCGCTGGCCGCCACCCAGCGGATGCCGAACCGCGCCAGCAACTCGCCCGGGCGGAGTTCCTCCCCGCCAATCAAACCGACCAGGGTCTCCTCGAGGACCTCATCTCCCAGGCGTGCTTCGGGGAGCCAGGCCTGCGGATAGTCCAGGACGCCACCGATCAGGCGGTAGGGCGTGCCATCCGGCAGCACCCGATGCTGCCCCGGAAGGGTTTCCGCAGGCCCGGTCAGCAGCACCCGATCGGGACCGTGGGCCTCAGCCCGGCTGGAGGCGAACGCTAAGGCGGCGAACCGGTCATCAGGTAGTCCCAAGCGGCCGGCGGGAGCAGCGATCAGGGTGGTCAACCCGACCAGGATGGCCGCCACCATGGCCGCGTACGCGGTAGCGGTTCGCAGCAGCGAGACATCGATGCCGAGCGATGCCGGCGCGTCCAGAGCGCCTGCGACAACCAGAGCCGCGCCGGCGGCGGCAGCGATAAGGCCGGCGGCCGTGGTTTCCTGGCCCGCGCCCAGGGAACCAGCCCGCGCCACGAGAAACCCCACCGATCCGATCACCACACCCGTTACGGCGACCGACAGTGGATGGCCGCGCGCAACCGCCGCGGCCACCGTGCCTGCCGCCAGCAGCGGAATGGCCACCCACCAGGACGGATCGGGGTGGAACGGGGCGCCGCTCGACAGCACGTCGGCCAACCCGCGACCGCTCAGCCACGGCAGCAACACAGGCAAAGCGAGCACCGATCCGGCCGCGCCGACGACCAGGGGGCGGCTGCGCCGCGCCACTACGGCCCAGACGAGTCCGAAGAAGACGGGTATCACGATCGAGAGCGGGACGAAGGCAGCCGAGGCGGCGGTGGCGAAACCCACCCTGGCGAGGCGCCCCGTCCAACCGCGACCGGTCTCCGGATCGGGCCCCGCCACCCCCGCTAACGACCAGGGAAGCCCGCCGAGCGCCAAGAGGCCGGGCCAGTAGCCCTCCCCTGCCAGCCACAGGGCCGGGAACCCGGCTATGAACACCGCCCCGGCCACCAGGCGTGCCCCGCGACTGAGGCCGAGCCTGCGGATCAGAGCTACCATCCCGGCCACGCCCGAGGCGACCGCACCCACCGTGAGGATGCCGGCCGCCCCACCCCCGCCGCCCAGGAGTAGCTGGATGGCGGCGGTGGCGCCGACCGAAGGATGCATCGGCTCGGGACTGCCCAGACCGGCCGGATGCCATCCCCCGGCATAAGCGCGCAGGGTGTCCCAGGCCGATTCCGCCAGCGGCAGCACGTATCCAATCGCCGGCAGTCCCTCTGCAATGATGGAGCGGGTGAGCACCAGGACCAGCGCCACCCCCAGTACTGTCGTTATGAAGTCCGGTCTCTGCCAGAAGGCCGGCGAGGCACGATCGTCCGGCGCCTCCTGCTCGGCGCCGGCGCCTAGTAGAGCGCCCAGCTCGGCCGCGATCTCGCGCAGTTCCAGCGACCCGCGGACCTGGAAGCGGAACAACTCGGCATCCGACTCCATGGAGGTCGTAGGGGCGCGGCGCCGGGCCTGCAGGGTCGAGGGCAGGTAGAGGAGGTTCCAGGCCCAGGTGCGAATCCAATCCACCGGTCCGGTCAGGACACCCTTCGCGAGCCGGTAGAGCCAGGTCGCCAGACCCACCAGGAACAGAGCGGGCAGAACCCACAGGAGGGTCACCAGGGAGTAGGTCTTGAGCATGGTCCGGAGCCGTCCGGCCTGCTCCCGCCAGGTGGTGGGTCGCTGGGCGCCACTGGACCGGCTGAACACCTCCGATCCCGGGGTCACGACCACCCGACCGCCCACCACCCGGGCCCTCTGGCAGATGTCCAGGCCGAAGGACAGGTAGGGCAGGGTGTGATCCAACCCGCCCAAGCCTTCGGCTAGATCCCTTCTGACGAGCAGGGAAGCCGGCTCCAGGAACGCCACGTCCCGGATGACGTCGAACTGCTCCTGGTCGATCTCCCCCCTCTCGAGGCCGGTGTACGGGAACCCGAACACATCGGTGGGCCCGCCCACGGACAGGAGCCGGTCGGGTTGGTCGCTATCGAGCCCCTTCGAACCCACCCCGGAGGCCTCAAGGCTCTCGGCGGTCTCGATCAGCGCGGCCAGGGCGTCGGGTCGGGCGGTGGTCCGGGAGTCCAGCATCCACAGGTAGTCCACCTGACCGTCAACCATGTCCAGAGCCTCCGACAACCGCCGGGCCGTCTTAGGCCCGGCCGCCTCCGCAGCGCTGTCGGGACGCCGGTCGGCGATGACCACCACGTCCTCGACCTCGTAGACTTGGGGCTCGATGCTTGCCAGCACGTCGGCGATGTCGTCTCCCCGGCGAGCTACCACCAGCGCTAGGACGCGCGGCTTCGATGACGGAGGAGAGGGTTGGGTCATGGAGACCCCATTGTGTTACGGAATGGATTTCAAGACAACAACCGTCGCACCGGATCCCGGCTCGTGACCCGGCGGGTCGTGCTCCTGTCCGGCGGGGTCGGCGGCGCCCGCCTGGCTCGGGGCTTCGAGCACCTGGAGGATGTCGAGGCCACGGTGGTGGTGAACGTGGGGGACGACGATACCTTCTACGGGTGGTCGGTGTCCCCGGACGTAGACACGGTGCTCTACACCCTGGCCGGCCAGGAGGGGCCCGACGGTTGGGGTCGAGCCGGTGACACCACGGTGCTGATGGACCATCTGGCGCGCTTCGGGGTCGATACCCGCTTCCGGATCGGAGACGCCGACGCCGCCCTCAATCTCTACCGGACCATGCGGCTGCGAGACGGAGATCCTCTCGACGCCATCACGGCAGACCTGGCGGGGATGATGGGAATTCGCTCGACGGTCGTCCCCGCCACCAACGATCGGCTCCGAACCGAGGTGCTGACCGGCCCCGGCCATTGGACGGCGTTCCAGGAGTACTTCGTGCTGCGTGGCCACCGCGACGAGGTCACGGAGGTGAGGTTCGCCGGTGAGGAGACGGCGCGTCCCGCACCGGGGGTCGTGGAGGCGATCTCGGACGCTGACGCGGTGGTGATCGCACCCTCCAACCCTCCCCTGTCCGTCTGGCCCATCCTGGCGGTCCGCGAGATCGCGGCGTCGGTGCGGGACGCCCGCCGGGTAATGGCGGTCAGCCCGCTGTTCGGAGGCCGGGCGCTCAAGGGACCGGCCGACCGGGTACTGACTTCCCTGGGCTTACCGCCGGGTAACGCCGGGGTGGTAGCGGCCTATCCAGGCCTCATCCAGGACCTGTTCATCGATGGCGCCGACCAGGCCGACGTGCCCGCCCTGACCGGCGCGGGACTGTCGGTTCATGCCGGGTCCACCCGCATCGCGGAGGTGGACCAGGCGATCGGGCTGGCCCGGCGGATGATGGGCCTGCCGGGACTCGCGCCGTGACCATCTCGATAATCCCCGTGGAGGGCATTCCCGAGGCCGAACCCGGCGACGACGTGGCCAGGATGCTGATCGGAGGATTGGCGGCGTCCGGGCTGGAACCGGCGGACGGGGATGTGCTGGTCGTCACGCACAAGCTGGTCTCGAAGGCCGAGGGTCGTATCGAGGAGATCGGTGACGATCCCGAGGCCCGCCTCCGACTGATCGAACGGGAGGCATCGGCCGTTCTCCGCCGCCGCGAGGAACTGGTGATCACCGAGACCCATCACGGGTTCGTGTGCGCCAACGCCGGAGTCGACAAGTCCAACGTGCGCCGTGGTTCGGCGGTTCTCCTCCCCATCGATCCGGACAAGTCGGCTCGGCGGATCCGTGCCCGACTCCACCAGGCGTTCGGGGTGACGATCGGGGTCATCATTACCGACACGTTCGGAAGGGCGTGGCGCCACGGCCTGACCGATGTGGCGATCGGAGTGGCCGGCATCCCCGCCGTGGTGGACTACCGGGGAACGGCCGACACCTATGGAAACACACTCGAGGTGACCGAGGTTGCGCTGGCAGACGAACTGGCCGCTGCAGCCGACCTGGTGATGGGCAAGGCCAAGGGCATCCCCGCCGCCCTGATTCGCGGGGCGGAAATCCCACCGGGTGAGGGATCGAGCGCCGATCTGATACGGAGCCCCGCCCAAGACATGTTCCGCTGACGGCCGGTCAGTTCTCGGCGAACCAGGCGACGGTGGCCTTGATGCCCTCTTCCAGGGAGGTTCGGGGCCTCCAATCCAGATCTCGGCGCGCCCGGCTGCAGTCGAGGGCGGAACGGGGGACGTCGCCCTGGCGCGGGGGTCCGTGGTTCGCTCCGCCACCGAACCGGGCTTCTCGGGCCACCGCCCTGAACACCTCCAGCGTGCTGGTCTCCATGCCGGTGCCGATGTTGTAGACACCTCCCCCTCCCTTTTCCGCCGCCAGTACCAGAGCATCCACCACGTCCTCGACGTACACGTAGTCCCTGGTGTCATCACCGGTTCCGAAGATGGTCGGGCGGGTCCTGTCCATACAGGCCCTGGCGAAGATCGCCATCACTCCGCCCTCTCCCGAGGAGTCCTGCCGCGGCCCGTAGATGTTGGCCGGGCGCACGACAGCGTAGTCCAGATCCCGAAGCCGCCTCCACAGGTCCAGGTATTGCTCGGCCACCAGCTTGGAGAGGCCGTAGGGCGATTCCGGATGCTTGGGCGTGTCCTCGGGCGTGGGAAGCGGGGCGTCCCGGCCGTATATGGCGCCCCCGGTGGAGACGAACACCAGGCGGGGCATGCCGGCCAGCCGAACCGCCTCCAGCAGGTTGAGGGTGCCGGTGACGTTGATCTCCACATCCAGGCCCGGATCGGCCACGGAAACCGCCACCGACGTCTGGGCGGCCAGGTGGAAGATCCGGTCGGGAGCGAACTTGGCGACCGCGGCGACAAGGTGCTCGGAGCGGATGTCCATCTGATGGACGCCCACCTTCCCGAACCGGCGGGCGTCGGCCAGGCGGGAAATGCGGCCCGCTGACAGATCATCCACCACCAGGACCTCCCAGCGGTCGGTGACCAGCCGGTCGACGAGGCTCGATCCGAGAAAGCCTGCACCCCCGGTGACGAGGGCTCGTCCCTGCGTGGGACTCCGGCTCCAGATCATGCCCTACCTGTTCCCACGCCCCGGTAGGAGAGTCCGGCGGCTCTGACCGCCGCCGCATCCATAAGGTTGCGGGCGTCCACCACCACCGAACCCCGCATCGCTTCCTCTACCTCTACCGGGTCGACCTGCCGGAACTGGCGCCACTCGGTCGCGACCAGTAGTACATCGGCCCCGTCCGCCGCCGCCAACGGATCGGACACCATCTCCATCCCCGGCATCGACAGAACGGCCCGGGGGTCATAGGCGCGGACGGCCGCGCCCGCAGCGGTCAGCCTCCGGGCGAGATCGGCGGCAGGCGACTCCCGGACATCGTCCGTCCCCGCCTTGAACGCCAGACCCCACAGACCAACCGTCGCGCCCGACAACGTACCACCCACGGCGGAGGCCACCTTGGCGACGATCCGTTGCCTCTGCTCGTCGTTGACCTCCATCACTGCCCGGAGCAACCGGAAGTCGTAGCCGTGCCGTTCCGCCATCATCCCCAGGGCCCGCGTGTCCTTCGGCAGGCAGGATCCTCCGTAGCCCGGCCCCGGAGCGAGGTAGTGGGAACCGATCCGGTGGTCGCTGCCCATTCCCCCGAGCACGGCAGCCGCGTCTGCGCCCACCTCCTCGCACAGGTTGGCGATCGAGTTCACGAAGCTGACCCGGGTCGCCAGATAGGCATTGGCGGCGTACTTGATCATCTCCGCCGAGGCGGGATCGACCACCAACCGCTCCCCGGGAAGGTCACCGTACACACCGGATGCGAGGAGTTCCGCCGCTTGGATGTCGGTCGAGCCGATGACGATCCGGTCCGGGTTCAAGAAGTCCTCCACCGCCGAGCCTTCCCGGAGAAACTCAGGATTGGACACGACCCTGACATCCCGCCCCTCGATGGCCGGTACCTGTGAGATCCGCCGGGCGGTACCCACCGGAACCGTGGACTTGATGGCCAGGACCGAACCGGCCGGCAACGAAGCCGCCAAATCGGCGATCGCCCGGTCCAGGATGGAGGTGTCCACCACTCCGCCCTCGCCCGAGGGAGTGGGCAGGGCGATGAAGACCACCGATGCGCCGCTCACCGCCTCCCGGTTGGATGCGTGGAAGCTGAGCCGCCCCGCTGCCCGGCCCTCGGATATGAGGGCCGCCAGGCCCGGCTCGTATACGGGCATCCGTCCAGCCCGCAAGGCATCAAGTCGGGCCTCGTCGCGCTCCCCCAGCCGGACTTCATGGCCGAGCCGAACCAGTCCGCCCGCCTGCACGAGACCCGCGTATCCGGCCCCGATCACCGCGATCCGCATCCTGTGCGAGTTACCCGCCCGTGCCGGCGCCTCCCCGTCGTCCGGGCCCGGACGGCTCACATCAACCTCCGAGAACCGCTTCGGCGGCCAGCGCGTCGGCGCCCAGAATGACCACCGCATCCAGGCTGTCATCCACCGAACCCGCCTCCACCAGCCCGAAGCCCAGCAACTCCACTACCTGCCGGCCGATCTCGTGGTCATAGGGGCGCACCCTCACCACCGTGTTGTCGAATTCGAACGAGGCGGCGTCCCCCACCCCGACCGACCCGGACACTCCCTCATGACCCTCGAACCAGTCCGCCCACCTCCTGGCCTGCTCTTCGCCACCGTTGCCGTTCAGCACCTTCAGGCGGAGTTCCTGTGCCGGGTCCTGGTCCGGCGCGCCCGCCTGCGCCGCCGCACCGATGAAGGCGGTCAGAACCGCGGTCGCCTCGGGCTGTCTCGGGTGCAGGTAGTAGGCGCCGTTCTCCCTGCTCTCCCAGACCGGCAACGAGTAGACCTCGATGCTCCCCCTGTTCAGGTTACGCGCCGCCCAGCCCAGTTCCAGGAGGCGCCCGGTATCCAGACCGGCATCGATGACCAGATGCTCCCCGGCGGCTCGGAGTACGCCCTCGATATCGAACACGATCGTCCAGCGCTTGGCGGACTCCAGCATGGCGAACAGCAGGCTCTGCTGGCGGCGGATCCTGCCCAGATCGTTGGCGTCGATGCTGACCCAGACGTTGCCCCGGCGCTCCTGGTAACCCCGGGACCTGGCGTAGGCCAGCGCCTGCTTACCGTCCAGAAGTTGAGTACCGGCTTCTACGTCAAGGCCCGACTTGAGGTCACGGGCCGGATAGGCAAAGGTGATCTCGACCCCGCCCAGCGCGTCGACGATGCTGGCGAACCCGTAGAAGTCCATCTCCACGTAGTGATCGATCTGGACTCCGGTCAGTTCCTCCACCGTCGAGACCATCAGGTCGCCCCCGCCCAGCGCCAGGGCGGCGTTCAGCTTGACGACCCCGTACTCACCGAGATCAACCTGCAGGTCGCGGGGCAGGCTGAGGACCCTGGCCGTGTCGCCGTCGAGGGTGGCGAGCATGATCACATCGGCCCGGTTGCCGTCCAGCCGATCGTTGATCTCCAGTTCGTCGGGAAGGCCCTCGCGGGTGTCGCCCCCGATCACCAGAAAGGTGACCGGCGCCAGGGGTTCGGCCGGCGGCTCTTCCACGGCGGGGGTGCCGGCGTTGGCAGGGATGGTGGAACCCGGCGGGCTGGTCTCCACCGGCGCCTCCGGGGCCACCGGGGCCGGGTCGCGGGCCAGACTCGGGATGGAGGTGGTCGGAATGGCCTCGATGGCCGACCGAGCGGCCAACAGGTAATAGAGGATCCCTCCGAAGACCGCCACGTTGATGACGATCAAGCCAATGATGAGCCGCATCCACCGCCGTCGGGTAGGCGTGGATTCGGGCGCGGCGCCGCCCTCGTTGGTGGAGTCTTGGGTGGTCATGGAAGGTCAGCCGATGTTACTCCTGGCCGGCTGTCAGCCACAGCAGGTATCCATGGATGTCCCCGACCAGGGATGGTCCGACCCCGCCAACTCCTCAATAACCTCGCCATTACGCGCCTTGCAGTCCGGGCACACCCACACCTCCGGCACCCTGGCGCCTTCCACCACCAGCGTCCGGTGGCGGTGACCACAGTCAGGACAGGCGATTACCAGGACGGGCACGGCTTTCTCCCTGGTCGCTTACTTAACCCTCCGCCAGGGCGGCGGCATCGGTGAGTAGGGCCTCCAGGGCCACATCCCGAGCGCTTCGCGAGGTTGCGGCCCATTCTAGGGATTCCCGTACCCGTAGAGACACCGAAGCACAGTGCTCCACCACCCGGTGGGGCGCTGATCCGCCGATCGAGTCTCGGGAGGCGACCATGGCCGCCACATCCTCCAGGTCCGGCCTCGACATTTCCGGATCGGATCGGGGCGGTTCCATTCCCGCGGCTCGGGCCGCGTCAGCCAGGTGGGCGGCCGACACCTGCTCCTCACCCGCCCTTGACGCTTCCGCCACCGCCCGGGCGACGACCCGATAGGCGCTCCTGTAATCGAGACCTCCGTCCAGGACCAGACGGTCTGCCAGGTCCGTCGCGGTCGTGAAGTTCGTTCCCGCCTCGGCGCCCAGTCTGGCGACGTTCACCTCGAGCGAGCCGACCACCTCGGTCGCCAGCCGCACCAGCCGGGTTGCCAGTTCCGTCGCTCCCACCACCTCCCCGTACAGGTAGAGCCAGTTGTCGGTCCGGGCGGATGGAGTCCGCTGGGTGACCATCACTCCGGTCGCCCGGCCGATGAGGGTTCCGCATCCGCCGCGGATCACCGCCAGAGCGTACGGATTGCGCTTCTGCGGGAGAAGCACGGAGGCCCGTGACGACGAGCCCCCCAGCCTCACGTAGCCGAACTGAGGGCTGGCGAAGATCTCGAAGTCCTCAGCCAGGCGATCGACCGCCAGAGCGGCCTGCACGGCTGCCATGCCGCAGTCGATCATCGGATCGCCCGACCACATGCCATCACGTATATGGGCAGTGGGCCGGTCGAAACCCAGCCGGGTAGCCATGCGGGAGCGGTCCACCGGGATCGGAGTTCCGCCGACGCCGCCCGACCCGGCCGGTGATTGGTTGATGAGCCGGTAACAGCGGCGGATCCGGTCCAGATTCCGGGTCCCTTGCTCGGCGAAGCCGGCGAGGTAGTGGCCGAATGACGACGGCTGGGCGGGCTGCAGGTAGGTCGTGTCGTTCCACAGCGCACCCGCCAGCTCCTCGGACCGCCCGACCAGCACCTCGGCGCACCCGGCAACCGCGTCATGGAGGCCCAGAAGCCGGTCCCGGAGTGCCAGGCGGATGGCGATGCGCCCGGCTTCCCGCCTCGTGCGACCCGTCGGCAGCCATCCGGCCTCGGCGCCCAGGCGGCGCTCGAGCTCCCGTTCCCGGCTGTTGTACGCGTCCCCGTAGACGGGGTCGTAAGGGAAGGAAGCGGGATCGGTGGCCAGGAAATCGAGCAACTCCCGGCAGAGTGCCGCGGCCGATGCCCGCGGCGCCACCCCCGCCATGACCAGCTCGACCACGTGGCTGAGGTCGGCCAGACACAAGTCCTCGTGGAGCATGGCGGCGTCTGCTACCTCGAGGCGGTAACCGGCTGCCACCAGCTCAGGCGACGGACCCGAACCGAGCGGCCCATCCGCACCCAGATAGCCTTCGGGTGGCTGGATCATGCCACCGAGCTCCCGCAGAAGAGGTTCAGGGTGCCACCGGTGACGAGAAACAGCACCGGTCCCCGCACTTCGCCGGCCCGCCGGATCAGGTCGGCCAGAGCGCAGGACCCGTACTCGGGATCGAGGAAGACACCCTCCGTGCGGGCCATCAGCCTGGCGGCGGCGTCCACCTCCGCAGGGTCGGGATCCAGCTGGTCGGTGACCTCCCACCGGACCGGGTAGCGTCTGGTCACCTCCAGGAGATCGAGGGCTTCCTCGGATATGCCCTCGATGCGGCGCCGACACTCCTCGATGGGCCGGTGCACCGCCGTGCCCACCACCAGAGGGCCGCCGTCCCGCCGCCGGTAGCCCGCCACCAAGCCGGCCATCGTGCCGCATGATCCTGCCGCCAGCCAGACTGCATCGAACCGGATTCCCCCCCTTCGCGCCTGATCATCGATCTCCTCGACCGCGGCCACGTACCCCAGTGCCCCGACCGGCCCGGCACCGCCCCGGCCCACCACGTAGGGACGGCGACCTTCGTCCACCAGGCGCGCTTCCACCCGGTCTAGGAGCGGATCTACGGAGGCCCTGACCGGACTGCCGGTGAAGTGGATCCGTAGGTTGCCCAGCCGGTCGAGCAGATCGACTCCGCTCGTGCCGGCCAGCGGCCGGTCGCCGAACAGCACCAACTCGCAGTCCAGTCCTCGGGCGGCCGCGGCGCTGGCCGCAGTCAGTACCCAGTTGGAACGGGGCCCTCCCCCGGTAACGAACACATCGGCGCCGGCCTCGTGGCAGGCGCCCATATGGAACTCGACCGCCCGGGCCTTGTTGCCGCCCAGGCCGATACCGGTCAGATCATCCCGCTTCAGCCAGATCGTCGATCCGATTTCCTCGGAGAGCCGGGGCGCGAAGGTCAGCGGTGTCGGCAGGTTGGCCAGGGCGATCCGAGCCGGGACCGTCAACCGGCCGCTCTTATCACTCGATCCACGAATAGAGGGCCCGCGCCCATCACCCGGCCGAGATCCGACTGCTCCTCGATGTCAGACCGGCTCAGGTGGCTGGGCGCCCTGGGGTCGCTCATCAGCGCCTCGGCAAACGAGACTCCCTCCTCGACGCCGCGCATGGCCGCCTCATACATGATGTCGTGGGCCGTATGCTTGCCGACCCGTTCGGCCAGCAACCGCATGACCGGCTCGGCGAACACGAATCCTCCCCGGGCGTCGATGTTGGCCCGCATCCGCTCCCCGTCAGCCTCGAGGCCCTCCACCAGTATCACCGCGTAGCGGGTGGCCGAGAGGGTCAGGGCGGCGGCCTCGGGAAGTGCGATCCACTCGGCCTTCCAGGCCCGACCGTCCCGCTCATGGATCTGGACCATCGCCTCGGTCATCACCGATGCGTCGGCGCGCACCAGCCTGGCCAGCGTATCCAGGTGCTCCGACAGCTCCGGGTTGCGCTTCTGGGGCATGGTGATGCTCCCCACGGTGCCCTCGATGAAGGGCTCGCGAACCTCGCCTATCTCCAACCGCTGCAGCTCCATGATCTCGTTGCCGATCTTGGCGATCGTGGTGGCCACCATCGCCAGCAGGTGCACGAACTCGGCGGGCCCGTCCCGGCTGGTGATCCAGGGGATCGTGGGAACGCCCAGACCCATCCGGTGGGCGAACGCATCCAGCAGATCGAGCGCCCGGTCGCCCCAGAACTCCAGGGTGCCGAGAGCGCCGCCCAGCTGGACCACTTCCCATCGGCTCCGCCCGTCCGCGAGCCGCCGGCGGTGCCTGCCCAGTTCCGCCGCCCAGACCGCCGTCTTGAAGCCGAACGGGATGGGTAACCCCGGCTGGGCGTGGGTGCGACCCATCATCGGGGTGTTGCGATGATCACGGGCCAGCGCCAGGGCAGCCGCCTCGAGCCGGTCCAGATCCCGTTCCAGCAGATCGCCGACGGACCGCATCACCGTGACGGTCCAGGTGTCGGTGAGGTCCTGGACCGTTGCTCCGTAGTAGACCCATTCGCGGGCGGACGCCGGGAGAGTGGCTTGCAACACCCGGATCAGGCCCAGGGTGGAATGACCGGTGGCTCGGGTCTCGGCCGCGATCCGGTCCAGGTCGATCTCGGCTTCGGTTGCGTAGTCCCTGATGCACTCAGCGGCCCCAGCGGGTACCAGGCCTACCTCGGCCTGGGCCTCGGCGAGGGTGGCGAGAATGTCCAGCCAAGCCCGGAAGCGGGCCTCCTCCCCCAGGATGGATCGGGCCTCCTCGGTACTCCACAGGTGCCCGTAGACGACGGAGTCGCCCAGGTGGATACTCATCCGGCGGGGACCGGCGCCTCGAGGCTCACCAACACCCGCAATGCCTGCCTCACCTCGTCGAGATTGGCGCCCCACGGCACCACCGCCCGGTTGCTCGCGACCTCCAAGCCCCGCTCTAGCATGCAACACTTGATGAGCCAGAGACCATCGGGGTCGGCGCTCTCCACCCGGCGCTTGGGGCAGATGTCGACCTGGGGCGGCTCGCTGCCGTAGAAGTGGCGGTGGAACTGCATCGAGCGCTCGCAACCGATCATCACCCACTCATCGGGCGCCGCCGGCCGCGTGTCCAGGTAGGACATCTCGGCGGACAACTCGGTGCCGGCCCCGCGGCACGGGAGAAGGTAGGAGTCCGAGGGGGTGGTGGCGGCCAGATCGTCGAAGGTGACCGCGTCCAGGACCAGATCCACCGGCGGCATGTCCTCGTCGAAGTCCACCACCTGCCGGGCTTGGTCCAGCAACTTGGGCGGCATCGGCGGGGTCACCTCGGTGACGAACACGCGCACCGGGTCAGGCTCCCAGATGAAGTTGATGTGCTCGAACCGGCCCTTCACCACGAAGCCGGAGACGCCGGGGCGTCCATGGCTGGCCGCTGCCGCGGCCAGCGCGGTGGCGTTCCCCACGTCAACGGTGGGATCCTCGATGAACTGCGTCCGGTCGGGACCCGACCAGACCTCGACATCCACCACCGGCACGAACAGGTCGTCGGACTGCGCCCGCGCTACCGCCGCCAGGCCCACCGCTTCGCCGTGGATCAGGGCGATGTAGTCGGTGCGCCGGTAGACCTCCCGGCCCGTGAGATGTTCCCGCATGAAATCGGGGTGCGGTACCTCGTCGACATGCTGGACCGACAGCCCCCGGTAGGGGTGGGCACGAGCGTTGGGTGAGGGTTGGTCGGCTACCACCATGCCGTCACGGTCCGGATGCTCCACGCATGCGGTGATTCTAGGAGAACCGTGTCCCTTCCGGCGTGCTGCCCTCGGCTGGGCTCTTCGTCCGGAACATCGACTAGAGCGCCGAGAGCACGATCGCTGTCGCGATGCCGATAGCACCTACGACAATACCCAGGATCCAGTAGGTCGACATGGTGGTCCGCCGCTCGATAGTGAGCAGAGCATCGGCTACAACGGTGCGGGTATCGGCTTTCACCACCTCGTCCTTGGCATCTACCAACTCGACGAACCCCTCCGGGTATGAAGTTGCCGTCATAGGTTACTGCTTTCTCCGGTGCCGGCGCGCCACCCCGGCCGTTACCTTCGTACGTCCCCGTCGCTCTGGTAACGGTAACAAGCGCACCACCGCTTGGTAACCCACCAACACGCCCACGAGGGTGCGGGGCGTTGGTCGAATCGTGCGGAACGCCGATCTGCCTGTGGCCACCGGCCGCTGCGCACAGGCAGGGACGGCCCTGCGGGGATGCCGGGTCTTCTAGGAGGGTACTGAAAAATGTCCAGTTGGCCCGACAACCGGTGACGAAACCCCAGGTCGAGGCATCTCGGGCCAACCCATCCCCGTCTTTTTCAGCACGCTTCTAGCCCAGTTCGCTGCGAACGATCTCCGCTCCCGAGACCATCGCGTGGAGCTTGTCCTGGGCGATGTAGCGCTGCAGGAGGATGAGCCCACAGTCGGTGGTCACGCCCAACTGGCTGGCCGGCACGTGCTCGAGCAGCCGGCGGATCCGGCCCGCAACCTGCTCGGCCGTCTCGGTGATGGTCGACTTCACGTCGATCACACCCGCCCAGAACTGGACGTGCTCGGGAACCGGATTGTCCCGGATCACGTCGAGGCCGGACAGGTCGTCCGAGCGCCGCCCGCAGTTCTCGAGGTTGAGAACATTGATGTTCGCCTCGTAGGACTTCGGGACCACCGAAGCGGTGGCTGATGGCTCGTCGCCCTCCCGGATGGTCAGATCGAAGATCTCGCCGGCGCCGGCCGTATCGTCCGGGAAGTAGGCGGGAGTGCCGCCCCAGTTGCCCCAGCAGATGTGGACGATGATCTTGGCGTTCTGGACGCCTTCCACGGCCCGGTTGAAGGCCTCGATTGCCCACGGTTCGTAGAAGTACGGCCATGTGAACTCGTCCAGTTGGATGAAGTCGATCCCCATGGCGTCGACCTCGAGGATGTCCTCGTTCACCGCCGCGGCAATGGCCATGGCCCGGTCCTCGGCGGCCTCGTAGTGGAGGTCGTTGGTGGCCTGGGCTAGGACCTGGATGCCCGTGTACTGGACCTTGGTGGCCTTTTTGGTGGCCTGCTTCAGCGCGCGGGCCTGCTCGACCATGATGGCGCCGCGCCGCTTGACCTCCCCGGTGAGCGTGCCGGCATGGAGACGGCTGTAGATCGGGAACCCGAGGAAGCCGCCCTTCAGGTCGTATCCGAGCCGCTTGTAGTAGTAGTAGAGGGCTTGGTCGGCATAGTTGTCGCCGTGGAGCCGCCCATCGGTGATGATGTCGAGACCCGCGTTCTCCTGGTCCCTGGCGAGCGCGCCCACCGCGTCTTCCAGCGCCTCCCGGATGTAGGCATCCGGGGGCTCCTGATCCCCCGTCCAATCCCGTACGCAGTTGGCGTCCCACCACCTCGGATTGGGGTAGTTCCCGACCATCGAGGTCGGAATCAACACCTCTTCGCCCTTGATCTGCATATCGCCTCCATTCGAGAGATATCTGCGAGCCGCCCTTGGTTGCGACTCCTACAGCCGGGTCCTGCATGCCTCCTTTATAACCGACGGTTCACGGTCCGGACCTGTCTGAGACGAGAGTAGCAAGTACCCGGACACCGGGTAGGGCTATGTTGTTGGTTGTTAGTTGTTAGTTGTTAGCAAACTGCTCGTCTAGCGAAGCGACCAGCCGCCATCGACAACCAGGCCATGGCCGGTCATGTAGGCGAGGCGCCCGGACGCCAGGAGGGCGATGGCCTCGGCGATCTCCTCGGGCTGGGCGACCCGGCCGATAGGGATGCTTGTCTCGATGGCCGCCCTGAGGTCGGGCTGGTCGAGCCGCCATCTCGTCATCGGGGTCTCCGCCATGCCCGGGCACACCGCGTTGGAGCGGATACCGTCCCCGGCGTAGTCGAGGGCTATCGACCGGGCCAGGAGCAGCGCCGCCGCCTTCGAGACCGAGTACGCCGACCGGGCGGGGAACGGATCCATCCCCGCCACCGACGCCACCGTGATTATGTGACCCGACCGGCGGGGAACCATCGAGGAGAGAGCCACACGTGAGCACAGATAGGCGCCCCTCACGTTGACCCCCATGACCCTGTCCCACTCGTCGACCGGGGTCTCGTGGAGGCGGGTGGCCTCCAAGGATCCGGTAATCCCTGCGTTGTTGATCAGCACGTCGACCGGACCCAGCGTTTCCTCGACCGCGGCGAAGGCCTCCGAGACCTCGCTCGCCACGGCTACGTCCACTCCTAGCCCCAGCCCGTCGGCGGCGGCCTCGGAGGCGCCGGCCGGATCGAGGTCGAGCACACCCAGCCGGAACCCCTCGCGCCGGAGGCGCTCGCACGTCGCAAGCCCTATACCCGACCCACCTCCGGTCACCACAGCCACCCTTGGCGCCTGGTCCACCATCCATACCTCCAGACAGATTCGAGACACCACCAGGATACGTCCAGGACCCCGGTGAGCCGTGGCCCCACCCCGTCCCCCGACCGCCGCGTGTGCCCGCCTGCTCGGATGGCGTAGGAGGGTGCTGAAAAAGACGGGGATGGGTTGGCTCGCGCCCTGACCTGCGGTTTCGCTACAGCCATCGGGCCAACCGGTATCGGGCCAACTGGACATTCTTCAGTACCCTCCTAGGATCGGCTTCATGAAGCTCCAGGGACGCGCTGCTCTCATCACCGGCGCCGGCTCGGGCATCGGCCGGGCCACCGCCGAGCTGTTCGCGGGCGAGGGCGCCGGCGTCGCGATACTCGACCGCGACGGGCGAGCCGCCGAATCCGCCGCCTCGGATATCTCGGCCGTGGGCGGGGAGGCATATCCGGTGGTGGCCGACGTGTCGTCAGCGGACGAGGTCGCCCGCGCCGTGGCTCGCGCCGCCCGGTTCCTCGGTCGCCTCGACATCGTCTACAACAACGCCGGCGTCGGATCCACCGGATCGGTGGCGGACATCACCGAGGAGGACTGGGATCTCTGCTTCGCAGTCAACGTCAAAGGCACCTACCTCACGTCGCAGGCCGCCATCCCCCACCTGGAGGCCGCCGGCGGCGGATCGATCATCAACCAGGCCTCGGTAGCCGCCCTGGTCGGCATCCCGGGTTTCTCGGCCTACAGCGCCGCCAAGGGTGCGGTGGTCTCGCTGACCCGGGCGATGGCGCTCGACCTCGCCCCGATGGGTATCCGGGTGAACGCGCTCTGCCCGGGCACCGTCTACACGCCACTCATGGAGCCGCTGATGCGCGAGCGCGGCGGCGGGAGTGTCGAGCGTGGCCTGGAAATCACCGCCGCCAAGTACCCGATCGGACGCATCGGCACGCCGATGGAGATCGCCCAGGCCGCGCTGTTCCTGGCATCGGACGACGCCAGCTTCGTGACCGGCGCCGCCTTCACGGTCGACGGCGGCATGACCGCCCAGTAGGAGGGTACTGAAAAATGTCCAGTTGGCCCGATACGTCGGCAACGAAAACCCTGCTCGAGGTATCACAGGCCAACCCATCCCCGTCTTTTTCAGCACCCTCCTAGACCCGCCCGGATGGCCGTCCATCTCGCTCCCGACAAGCTGGCCGACCTCGAGACGGCGGTGGCGATGGTGCGGCCCGGCTCGATGGTGGCGCTGGGGGGAGGCCTCTCGGCCCGGCTCCCGATGGCGCTGGTGCGCGGCCTGATCAGGGCCGGGATCGGAGACCTCCATGTGGTCGGTTCCGCCCATTCCCTCGATGTGGACCTGCTGGCCGCGGCCGGAGCGATCTCGGTCTGCGAGCAGAGCTACGTGGGCTACGAGCAGGATCACGGCCTGGCGCCGGCCTTCCGGAGGGCTGCTCAGGAAGGGTTGCTGGAGGCGCGGGAGAGCTGCTGCGACACCGTCCTCACCCAGCTCCGGGCCGCCGAGATGGGCCTTTCCTTCCTCCCCGTCCACGGCGTTAAGGGGACGGACATCGAGGGGCTGCATCCGGAGTACTCCCGGGTGACCTGTCCCTTCACCGGGCACGAGTACGTGGCCGTGCCGCCTTTGGCCCCGGACGTCGCCCTGGTCCACGCCCCCATGGGGGATCGTCACGGGAACCTCCACATCGAGCAGCCCTACGTCCTCGACGAGCGGTTCGCGGTCGCCTCCGCCATGACGATCGCCACCGTCGATCGGATCGCTTCCACCGATGAGGTGGCGGCGGCGGGCATCGTCATCCCCTACTACCGGGTCGCCGCGGTGGTCGAGGCGCCGTTCGGCGCCCATCCGAGCTCCTGCTATCCCGGCTATGCCTACGACCGCGCCCATCTGGCGTCCTGGGTCGCCGCCGCCAGGACCGCCGAAGGCGCGCAGGACTACCTCCGCCGCTATGTCACCGGCGCCGACGAGGACGGCTACCGCTGGCTCGTGGGCGCCGACCGGCTGGAGCACCTGACCGGTTACCGGGCTTCCGACCGGGCTTGGATGGAGCTGTTCCGGTGAGTTATCGATTCGGTCTTGACGAGCTGTTCGTGGTCGAGCTCGCCCGGACCGTTCGAGATGCAGAGGTCGTCTTCCATGGCTTCGGAAGCCCGTGCGCCACGGTTGCCATGCACCTCGCCAAGCGCACCCATGCCCCCCACACCTTGCTGATCGAGGGCGCCACCTATGCGGTCAACCCCTCCCCCGCGTTCATCCCTCCCTCCAGCAACGATCACTCCCTGAAGCGGGGGTCGGCCTATTCGATGCGCTTCGAGGAAGCGTTCGACATGTCGATCAGGGGCGACGTGGACCTCATGTTCCTGTCGGGCATCCAGATCGACCCCCACGGGAACACCAACGTCACCGCGGTGGGCGGGATGCCCCAGCCGAAGGTGAAGCTGGGGGGCGGCGGCGGCGGGTGCAACATGTCGGCCACGATCGGTCGGCTCACCCTGTGGACCACCAACCACCGGTCCGGACGCTGTCTGGTTGAGGAATGCGACTTCATCACCGACATCGGCCACCGGACCCCGGCGGGAACCCGGTCCGAGCTGGGCTACCCGGGGGGCGGCCCGGAGGTGCTGGTCACCGAATTGGGCGTGTTCGACTACCCCGAGGGTCGGGCCCGGCTGCGGAGGCTGTTCCCGGACGTGACCCTCGCCGATGTGACAGCCGCCACCGGCTTCGAGTTCGTCGTGGCGCCCGACCTGGCGCCGGTGGAGACACCTTCGCGGGACCAGATCGACCTCGTGCGGTCCATCGATCCGCTCAACGTCCGCCGGCGGGAGTTCCGCCCTGCCGAGCTCGAACGGACCTTCTCCCTGTGAGCCTCGACTCGGTATTCGAACCGGCGCGCGTGGCCGTGGTAGGCGCCTCCGACCGTCCCGGCAAGGTCGGTTCGGTCATCTGGAAGAACCTGGCGGCCTTCGACGGCGAGATCATCCCGGTGACCACCTCGGCGGACCGTGTCGGAGGCGTGCCGGCGGTTCCGAGCCTGACGGAGATTGAGGGGAGGGTCGATCTGGCGATACTCGTCGTGCCCGCCCGGGCCGCACCGGTCATCGCCCGCCAGGCCGCTGCCAAGGGAGTGGGCGGGATCGTGGTGCTGGCGGGCGGGTTCGCCGAGACCGGACCCGCCGGGGCCGCCCTCCAGGCCGAGTTGGTCGAGGCGGCGGGGCCGGTCCGGATCGTCGGGCCAAACTGTTTCGGGATCCAGAACATCGCAAAAGGCCTCAACGCGTCGATCACCATGGCGGGCGATATCGAGCCGGGGAAGGTGGCCCTGGTCACCCAGTCGGGCGCGTACGGGATGGCGATCCACTCGCTGGCGCTGGACGAGAACCTGCGTTTCGGCAAGGTGTACTCGTCCGGCAACAAGGCCGATATCGGCGACCACGAGGTGATCCGCTACTTCCATGAGGATCCTGGTACCGGCATCGTCTGCCTGCTGGCGGAGTCGGTAACTGACGGGGCCGAGCTGGCGGCGGCCATCCGGGCCGCCAGCCCGACCATGCCGGTGATCGTCACCAAGACCGGTCGCTCGGAGGCCGGGGCTCGAGCGGCGCTGTCCCACACCGGGTCCCTGGGTACCGATGAGGCCGTCTTCCGTGCCGCCATGCGCCAGGCCGGGGCCATCACCGTCCGATCCGGTCTGGAGATGCTCGACGTCGCGAGGGTGCTGGCCACCCAGCCCCTGCCGCGGGGTGCTCGGGCGGCCATCATCACCAACTCGGGCGGTGTGGGTGTCGAGTTGGCCGACATGCTCGAGGACGAGGGCGTAGCGGTCCCCGAATTGTCGCTCGGCCTCAGGAATCGTATCGCCGAACGGCTGCCTCCGATCGGCAGCGCCCGCAACCCGGTGGACATGACCCCCATCTGGTCCCGGTTCGCGGAGCTCTACCCGTGGCTCACCGAAACGCTGGCCCGCTCGGGCGAGGTGGACCTGGTGATCCCGGTCCTGCTACAGCGGGCGGCCATGGACGAGGCCACGCTGGTCGGGCTGCGCGACACCGTGGCGGAGCTGAGGGCCGCCGGGAACCAGATACCCGTCTACTGCTGCTGGGTGACCCCTAGAGACGGTCGGGCCATGGCCACGATGCTCCAGTCTGTGGGGATTCCCTGCCTGGAGTGGCCCGAGCGCGTGGCGAGGGCGGTCGGGCACGCGGTGCGCTACGCCGCCAGCCGCTCGGGCATCAACCCGCCCGTTCGGGTCGACCCCTCCGCACCCTTCGGGCTGGCGGACGGACCGGTCCCTGCTACGGAAGCCGCCGGCATCCTGGCCGGCTACGGGATCAGCACCGTGGAGAGCGCGCTGTGCGCGACCGCCGACGAGGCTCTAGCGGCGGCGGAACGCCTGGCGGGACCGGTGGTGGTGAAGACCGCCGTCCCCTCCGTGGCCCACCGGGCCGAGGTCGACGGCGTACGGATGGACCTGTCCACCGGAGATGACGTCCGGGACGCCTACGGCGACCTGTCCGCGCTGGGAGCGGAGGTACTGGTCCAGCGCAGGCTGGAGGGCGTGGAGCTGGCGGTGGGAGCCGTGCGAGATCCCGTGTTCGGGCCGGTGGTGATGGCCGGTATGGGAGGGACCTTGGTGGAGTTGCTGGAGGACGTGGCCTTCGCTCTGGCGCCGGTCGGCAAGGAAGAGGCGATCAGAATGCTGGAGAGCCTCAAGGGCTTCCCCTTACTCGCCGGTTACCGGGGTAGGCCGGCGGTGGACCTCGACACGCTCGGGGAAGCGATAGCCGGCGCCTCCCGTCTGGCGGCCGAGCACCCCGAACTGAGCGAGGTCGACCTCAACCCGGTAATGGCAACCGGAACCGGTGCAGTCGCGGTGGACTGGAAACTCTACGTGAGCCACCCTCCCGAGAGCGCCGGGGCGTGAACCCACCCCGACCATCCGGCCAACCTGAGGAACACCGCACCACCAATGATGCCCTAGCCCTCAGGATCGTTGGGGGGACCGGTCGGATCGGTTTCGGAATCGGGTCTATCCTCTGGGAGCAGACCCGAAAAAGTGCTCAGACGGCTTACGGTGCTTGCCAGGATCGATGGCCCGGATCGAGCATGGGATGCAGTTCGCTCATCCGATGGACATAGGGAGGCACCAGGTGGCGACCACCACACTCACCCCATGGGATATACGTAAGCAGGACCCGATCAGCATCAACGACTGGGGTCCGGAGATCGACTCCATGCTGGAGGACCCCGAGGACAACCGCGTGGTCTTCAACGTCGACGAGACCGACACCCGCCCCTACGATGCCATCTTTCTGGGCGGGGGCGCCGCTGGACGTTTCGGTTCCGCCTACATGCGGGCCATGGGAGGGCGCCAGCTGATCATCGACCAGTGGCCCTTCCTCGGGGGTTCCTGCCCGCACAACGCCTGCGTGCCCCACCACCTCTTCAGCGAAGTGGCGGCCGAGCTCATGCTGGCCCGCACCTTCAGCGGGCAGTTCTGGTTCCCCGACATGGACGGTCAGGTGACCTCGATCAAGGAGATTGTCGACCTGTTCCGGGCCGGCCGGATCGCCCCGCACGCCATCATGAACTTCCAGAGCAAGGAGCAACTCGACCTCGAGTACATCCTCAACGCCCCCGGCAGGATCATCGATTCCCACACGGTGGAGGTGGCGGGCCGCACCTTCACCGCCAACAACCTGATCCTCGCGACCGGCGCCCATCCCCGACTCCTCCCGTGCCCCGGCAACGACCTGAAAGGCGTTTTCACCTACGAGTCCCTGGTGGAAGACCTTGACTACGAGCCGGGTGACACCGTCGTCGTGATCGGCGGATCCAAGACCGCGGTCGAATACGGGTGCTTCTTCCAGGCCACGGGCCGGCGCACGATCATGGTGGTCCGCTCGCAGCTCCTCAAGCTCCTGGAGGATGCCGAAACCCGCAACTACGTGATCACGATGATGGAAGAGCAGGGCATGGAGATCTGGGAGGGATCGACGCCGACCGAAGTTCACGGCGACGCCGCCGGCAAGGTGCGGGGCATCACCGTCGAGACGCCGGACGGACCCCGCTACATCGAGACCGACTTCGTGTTCCACGGCCTCGGCGAGGTCCCCAATTCGAAGATGGCCGCGAACGTGCTGGGCGTAAAGCTGAACGATGACGGAACGGTCAAGGTCAACCCGCAGATGCAGACGTCGGTCCCCAACGTGTACGCGATCGGCGACCTGATCGGCCCGCCCATGGAGATGTTCAAGGCCCGCAAGTCGGGCATGTACGCATCACGCCACATCATGGGTGAGGATGTCCACTACGAGTTCAAGGAGTATCCCGACTTCATGCACACCCATTACGAGGTGAGCTGGTTCGGGATCGGCGAGGAAGAAGCCCGGGAACGCTACGGGGACGTGACCATCATCAAGATGCCCCCCGACTCGGAGGACGGCTGGGAGGTCGCCCTGCCGGCCACCGACCGGATGATGCTCTACGCGTTCGCCAAGCCCCGGATGTCGGGATTCCAGAAGTTGATCATCGCCTCCGGCTCGCGCAAGGTGGTTGGCGCCCATCACGTTGGGGCCGGGGCCCGGGATGCCTTCCAGTACCTGTTCCAGCTGTACCGCCGGGGACTCACCATCGACCAGCTCGCGGAGATGGACGAGCTGTTCCTCAACCCCACCCACTTCATCCAGTTGTCCCGCCTCCGAGCCGGATCCAAGAACCTCCAGGACCTATGACCGAGGCCGGCGGATCCGCCTGGTACCGGCTGGCGGTCACCGGAGAGGTCCGGCGCGACCGGTCCACCAAGCCGCGCCGCGCCGGCGTGACCATGGTCATCGACACCGGGATAGGCCTGTCCCAGTGCGAGGACCTGCTGATGATGGCGGACCGCTGGATCGACCACTGGAAGCTGAGCTTCGGCACCTCGGCGCTGATGCCAAAACCGGTGCTCGCCAAGAAGCTGGACCTGATCGGGTCGGCCGGAATACTTACCTTCCCCGGAGGGACCATGTTCGAGGCCACCATCGTGCGCCGCCACTGCCGCCACTACATGCGGACCGCCCGCGGGATGGGGTTCACCGCCGTCGAGATCTCCGAAGGGTCGATCGACCTCTCGCCCGACCGGCGGCGCGGGGCCATCGAATGCGCGCTGGACCATGACCTGGAGGTGATCACCGAGGTCGGGAAGAAGGACCCGGCCAACCAGCCGTCCCCCGAGCAGCTGGCCGACCAAGCCCTGCAGGACCTGGAATGGGGCGCTTCGTGGGTCGTGGTCGAGGGACGCGAATCGGGCACCGGGGTCGGGATGTACGACGCGGCCGGCCGGATCGACATGGAGGCGGTCGAGAGGGTCGCCGAGCGGGTGGGCGACGCTACCGACCGGCTGGTGTGGGAGGCGCCCCTGAAGGATCAGCAGGAGATGCTGATCGGACGCTTCGGCCTGAACGTGGGTCTGGGGAATATCGATCCCGCCCGGATCCTGGCGCTGGAGGCTCTACGGACCGGCCTCCGGTTCGAGACGCTCCAACCGATCGCCACCCGCCTGGCCGCTACCGGCGCCTGGGATCCGGAGCGACGGGAGCCCGATCTGGCCTAGCCGGTCGGTAGGTAGTTGGTAGGGACTAATCGGCGAGGTCTTCCAGGAGGGCCCGAGTGGCGCCGGTCCCGATGCCGGTGTCGAACGGCACGGCCCACACATCGGTGGCGCCCGCATCGAACAGTGCCTGGATGCGGGATCGGACAGTCCGCTCGTCGCCGGCGATGACTGAATCCGCCGGTCCATCCACCCCTTCGCGAACGAACATTCGCTGGTAGTTGACGAGATTGCCGTACATGCCGAACGTCCGGTTGGCCGCTGCCCCGGCCCGGTCCCGGTCCCCGTCCACCGCTACCGGAATCCCCGCCAATACCCGTGGGGAAGGCTTGCCCGCCGCTTCCGCACCCTCGAAGGCGGCGGGTAGCACCACTTCCTCCAGGGACTTCGGCCCGGCCAGCCATGTGGTAACGCCGTCGGCCAGCTCCCCGCCCAGCCTGCACATCCCGGGTGCCAGAGCCCCGACGATGACCGGCACACGTGATGTCCCGGGCACGGTTATGGCCGCCTCGACCCGGTAGTGATCCCCGGCGAAGCTCACCTCGCCTTCACCGAGCAACCCGTCCAGGACGGTCAGGTATTCACGGAGGTGCCCTATCTGGCTCGAATAGTCGAGGCCGTGCATCCCCTCGATGACCGGACGATGCGAGACCCCCACGCCAAGAACGAACCGTCCGCCCGACAGGGACTGGACAGTGGCCGCGGACTGGGCCAGCGCCACCGGATGGCGGGGATAGGTGGGAACCACCCCCACCCCGAGTTCGATACGCGAAGTCCGCTGCGCCGCCGCGGCCAGCATGGTCATCGAGTCGATGCCCCGGCTGAAGTGGATGCACCATGCCGAGCTGAAGCCATCCTCCTCGGCGGCCACCGCTTCCCCGATCACATCCTCCGGGGCCTTGAACATGCCTACGGGCTCGCCGCCGATAAGAATCGAGATGCGCATGGATAGCTCCTCCCGCTCGGTCTACCCGAGCGTGGCGGCCAGCAAGGCGAGCAAGCGGGCCAGGGTGTCGCTGGTGGCGGCGTGATGGTAGGAGCCGGCGTCGTCATCCAGGTAGTCGTGGCCCACGCCCTCATACAGGATCCATCTGCCGTGGGGGTTGAGCCGCTGGGCCTCGTCGACTCCGGCGGCAGGCACCAGATCGTCGTCCCCCCCGTAGAGACCCAGGACCGGCATGGGGAGCATCTCCAGGGCGTCGACCACCGGCAGGCGCCTGGCCTCATCGCCGGCCAGCGGCGCGTACGCAACGCAGAGTGCTCCCACCGCCCGCTGGCGGTGCGCCGCATAGATGATGGCGAACCGGCCCCCCATGTCGATCCCCACCACGCCGATCTTGCCGGGACGGACCCAGCCGGCCGGATCGGCGAACGCGAAGGCCACTGCATCGTCGATGTCCGCCAAGGCGCGGCGGTCCCGGATCCCCTGGTAGGTGGCGACCAGTTCGTCGAACGGTGCCTTGGGACCGGGATGAGCACCCCTGGTCAGGTCGGGGACGAGCACGGCATATCCGTTACGCGCCAGCCGGCGGGCAAGATCCTTCACGTAGGGCGTGATCCCCTGGAGCGGGGGCAGTAGCACCACCAGCGGATAATCACCGATCCGGTCCGGCCGGGAAAGGTAACCGGTGGTGAACCCGGCCCCGGAAGGCATCGCGAAGTCACGATAGAGAATCTCGATCGTTCCCTCATGTTGGAGAATCGCCATGCCACCTCCTGTACGGGGCCCGGGCAGGCACCTCGAACGGCTCTCAATCGTAGCGAGTGGAGGGGTCACAGCTGAACCCGCGGTCTCGCAGCGCCGTAACCGCCGGGGAGGAACCTAGGATCACCGTCATGAGACTCCAAGGACGCACCGCTCTTATAACCGGCGCCGGGTCGGGCATCGGCCGGGCCACCGCCGAACTCTTCGCGAGCGAGGGAGCCGGGGTTGCGATACTTGATCGCGACGCGCCGGCCGCCGAGGCGGCCGCATCCGCCATCTCGGCCACGGGCGCGAAGGCCCATCCGGTGGTCGCTGATGTGTCTTCTCCGGACGAGATGTTCCGAGCCGTGGCCCGCTCCGCCCGGCTCCTCGGCCGCCTCGACATCGTCTTCAACAACGCCGGCGTAGCACCGTCCGGGTCGGTTCTTGATGCGGACGAGGATGAGTGGGACCGGTGCTTCGCCGTCAACGTCAAGGGCACCTACCTCACCTCTCGGGCCGCCATCCCCCACCTGCAGGCCGCAGGCGGCGGATCGATCATCAACCAGGCATCCGTAGCCGCCCTGGTCGGGATGGCGAACTTCTCCGCCTACAGCGCCGCCAAGGGTGCGGTGGTCTCGCTGACCCGCGCCATGGCGATCGACCTCGCTCCGATGGGGATCAGGGTGAACGCCCTCTGCCCTGGCGCCGTCCACACACCGATCATGGAGCCGCTCATGCGCAATCAAGGGGGTGGCAGCATCGAGCGGGGACTGGAGATCACGGCCGCCAAGCACCCGATCGGGCGCCTCGGAACCCCGATGGAGATCGCCGCCACCGCGCTGTTCCTGGCATCGGACGACGCTGCCTTCGTCACCGGCGCCATCCTCCCGGTGGACGGCGGCAGAACCGCCCAGTAGCCGGACCCGGAAGGATGGCCGCACACTCGCGCCCCTACGAAGCCGGCCGACCTCAGGACCACGGGCCGATCTCGGAATGGATTTACGTCGGCGGGTAACACCGCGCCACGTCTCTGAACTCCGACGGCCAGGCCAGAAGTCAAAGCCTCCGGGACGCCCTATCTCGTGTGGATCGGACCCGAGTAGCCCTTCACCCTGACCCGCGGTCAGCCAACTCCGTAACCGCCGCCGAGGTCAGCGTCCGCAGGCCGGTATCCGTCTCCACCACCAAACCCCCGTCCGGCGAGATACCGACCGCCGTTCCGCTGCCGTCCGGGACCCAAGTGATCGATCGCCCGAGTGTGGAGCACCTTCGGCGGTATTCCTCACCCGGCCAATCGCCCGGTTCGCCGGCCAGCAGGGGAAGAAACTCTTCGACCCACCGTTCCGCGATCTCCATCCCGGCCTCCGGGCCGGGATCGGAGTCGAAGAGAGCGCCTGTACCCGCCGGAGCATCGGGCCAGAACAGGTTGGCGCCCCAGCCGGCCACCACCGTGTCGCCCGATGCCTCGGTGAGCAGGCCGCCCAGCTTCAGCGGACCGCGCATCACATCGTTGGGCCATTTGAGCGTCATGTCGCGTCCCGGATCACCGAGCGCCCGCAGGGCCGCCACGCCGGCCACCAGCGTCAGGAGCGGCCATGAGGATGGGGGCCAGTGCGGTCGGACTCCGAGGGATGCCGCCAGTGCTCGGGGGGCGTTCGACCAGCGAGAACCCGAGCGTCCTCTCCCCCGGGTCTGCAACCCTGCCACGACCAGGAGGGGCGTCGATTCGAACCGGGACCACACCTCGTCCTGGGTGGAGGTGGTCCGGTCGAGTATCAGAGTTTCGTACGGTGTAGCCATCGGCAGCCGGTAAGGGTCTAAGGGTCGAGTTCAAAGGATACGCGCCCGGGCGTCAGCCAGGGCCGGACGGTGACGTGTCCGCTTCCGATGCCCGAGCACCGGAGAATCGTTGCTGACGGGCGTAACGCCTAACCTTGAACGCCGCGTATCGCCAGGCCGACCACAGAAAGCCGGACGACTTTGGGTACCGAACAGCGCATCGAACAGCTCCGAGAACTCCGTAGCCAAGCCGAGGGCGGAGGATCCCGGCGCGCCGTGGACCGCCAGCGCGAGAAGGGCAAGCTGACCGCACGGGAGCGGATCGCGCTCCTGCTCGACCAGGGAAGTTTCCAGGAGATCGACACCTTCGTCCGGCACCAGTCGCGCGGGTTCGGCCTCGAGGACCGGCGCCCGCTCGGGGATGCGGTGGTAACCGGCTACGGAACCGTCAACGGTCGGACCGTCTTCGTCTTCGCCGAGGACTTCACCGTGTTCGGCGGAAGTCTCGGCAAGGCGGTGGCCGACAAGATCACCAAGGTAATGGACATGGCCATGAAGGTTGGGGCGCCGGTGGTCGGGCTGAAGGACTCCGGCGGTGCGCGCATCCAGGAGGGTGTGCAGTCGCTGGACGGCTACGGGAGGATCTTCTATCGCAACGTGATGGCCTCCGGGGTGATCCCCCAGGTGTCGGTCATCATGGGTCCGTGCGCGGGAGGAGCGGTCTACTCCCCCGCCATCACCGATTTCGTCTACCAGGTGGGCGGCACCAGCCACATGTTCATCACCGGTCCGGACGTGATCAAAGCCGTCACCGGTGAGGAGGTCACCTTCGAAGACCTGGGCGGCGCCCACACCCACGCCTCCACTTCGGGAGTCACCCATTTCGTTTCTGAGTCCGGCACCGATGCCCTGGATGACGTCCGCTACCTGCTGTCGTTCCTCCCCCAGAACAACATGACGCCGCCCCCCTACTTCCCACCCGACGACTCCCCGGACCGGGCGGACGACCACCTGGATTCGATCATTCCCGACTCGCCCAACCAACCCTACGACATGGTGGACATCATCGAGTCGGTGGTGGACGGTGGCGAGTTCTACCAGGTCCACGAGCACTGGGCCCGCAACATCGTGGTGGGGTTGGCCCGCCTGAACGGTCACTCCATGGGCATCGTGGCCAACCAGCCCAGCCACCTGGCCGGGACGCTGGACATCGGAGCGTCACAGAAGGCGGCCCGGTTCGTCCGGATGTGCGATGCCTTCAACATTCCAATCATCACGTTCGTGGACGTGCCCGGATTCCTGCCGGGTGTGGAGCAGGAGCACGGCGGCATCATCCGCCACGGCGCCAAGCTCCTCTACGCCTATTGCGAGGCGACCGTGCCCAGGGTGACCGTGATCACCCGCAAGTCCTACGGAGGCGCTTACCTGGTCATGAACGCGCGCGGCGTGGGCGCCGACCTCGTCTACGCCTGGCCGTCGGCCGAGATCGCGGTGATGGGCGCCCAGGGCGCGGTCAACATCATCCACCGCAAGGAGATCGCCACCGCCGCCAACCCCGATGCCAGGCGGGCCGACCTGGTCGAAGAGTACGAGGACCGCTTCGCCAACCCCTACGTGGCTTCCGAATTGGGCCTGGTGGACACCGTCATCGAACCCCGAGAGACCAGGATGCTTCTCATCAAGGCGTTCGACATGCTGCGCGACAAGCGTGACTCGCTCCCGCCCAAGAAGCACGGCAACATCCCGCTCTGAGATTCGCGTGCCGAAGCAGAGCCTGAGCATGGATTCCCTCCTCGTAGCCAACCGGGGGGAGATCGCGGTGCGGGTGATCCGGACCGCCGCCGAGCTTGGGTTGCGGACGATCGCGGTGTATTCGGAATTGGACCGGGACGCCCTGCATGTCGAGATGGCCGACGAGGCCTGGAACATCGGCGGTCCTCCCGCCTCGGAGTCCTACCTCAACGCCCGGCGCATCCTCGATGTCGCCCGACAGTCGGGCGCCGACGCAATCCATCCCGGCTACGGGTTCCTCTCCGAGAACGCCGGATTCGCGCGCATGGTGGCGGATGCAGGCATCACCTGGGTGGGGCCGGCGGCCCGCGCTATCGAGTTGATGGGCGACAAGATCCGGTCACGCCAGACCGCGGAGCAGGCCGGCGTGGCACCGGTGCCCGGAACCACCGATGCCGTCCGCAGCCTGAAGGAGGCTGCCCCGATCGCCTCGCGAATCGGCTACCCGGTCGCTGTGAAGGCCTCTCACGGCGGCGGGGGCAAGGGTCTGCGGGTCGCCGCCAACCGCAAGGAACTCGGCAACGCCATCGAGGGCGCCCGGCGGGAGGCGGAGGCGTACTTCGGCAACCCGGCCGTCTACCTCGAGGCCTACCTCGACCGGGCCCGCCACATCGAGGCCCAGATCTTCGTGGACCGGCACGGCACCGCCCGCTTTCTCGGCGAACGGGATTGCTCGGTGCAGCGCCGGCACCAGAAACTCATCGAGGAGGCACCCTCCACGTTGCTCACCCCTGAAGGCCGGAGGGATCTCGGTGAGGCTGCACTCGCCATCGCCGAGGCGTGCGGCTACACCAACGCCGGCACCGTTGAGTTCTTAGTCCGGCCCGACGGGACCTTCTATTTCCTCGAGATGAACACCCGCCTTCAAGTCGAGCACACGGTGACCGAGATGGTGACCGGGCTCGACCTGGTGGCGGAGCAGCTGGCGATCGCCGACGGCCATCCGCTCTCCTTCGACGAGGTCCCGGTGGTAGGGCACGCCATCGAGCTGCGCATCAACGCCGAGGATCCCGCCAACCGGTTCCGCCCCTCGCCGGGGACCGTGACCGAATACCAGGAGCCCGGCGGTCCGGGCGTGCGGGTGGATTCGTGGATAACCCCGGGCACCACGATCAGCCAGTACTACGACAACCTGCTGGCCAAGCTGGTGGTGTGGGGCCGGACCCGCCAAGCCGCGATAGCCCGGGCCGAACGGGCACTGGACGAGTACCGCGTGGCGGGCGTGGCAACCACCCTGCCGGCCCACCGGGCGGTGCTATCCCACCCGGTCTTCGTCAGCGGGGAGGCCCACACCCGGTTCGTGGAAGAGGAGCTGATGCTCGACCCCGAGCCGTTCGACCGGGGCGAGGCCCGACCCACCGAGGATCAGGGACCGGGCCGCGAGATGACGGTGGAGGTCGGCGGACGGAAGTTCGATGTGACCTTCTGGCCACCGGCCGCGCCGGACCCGGCGGGGGATCGCCCGATGCGGCGGCCACCCCGGCGGCGGACCGGCGGCGGACCGGCGTCCGCCGAGGCCGGAATGGTGCTATCCCCAATGCAGGGAACCATCGTCAAGGTGTCGGTCAAGGCGGGGGATCGGGTGACGGCCGATCAGCAGATCTGCGTTCTCGAGGCCATGAAGATGGAGAACGAGATCAGGAGCCCCATGGACGGGGAGCTAGTGGAGCTGAAGGTCCGGCCCGGTGACACCGTCCGCACCAACGAGGTAGTCGCCATAATCCGCTAGTTGCTAGTTGCTAGTTGCTAGTTGCTAGTTGCTAGTTGTGCTCTTTGATAAACAACTACGACTACAGACCAGAAACTATGGACTAGTCGCCGGCGTCCGAGATCGACTCCGACAGGGTGGGATGCACCATGAGGGTCTCCCTGAGGGTCTGTACCTTCATCTTTCCCCTGGTGGCGAGGGCCAGGATCCCGATCAGCTCCGATGCTCGGTGACCCACGATGGTCCCTCCGAGCACCACCCGGGTGGCCGGATCGGACACCACCTTGGCGAAGCCCCCCGTGCTCCCGTGGATGAGGCTGCGGGGATTGGCGGTGAAAGGCACCTTGGTGATACGAACCTTGCGACCCTCCGCCGCGGCGTCGGCTTCCTCCAGACCGACGGATGCGATCTCCGGCTCGGTGAAGATGGCCTGGGCCACGTCCGAATAATCGATGGACTGGCCGGGATGGCCCGTGACATGCCGGCCCAGATTCCGTCCCTGCTGGTTGGCCACCGACGACAGGAGCATCTGGCCGGTGACATCACCCGCCGCGTATATGTGCGGAACCGAGGTGCGCTGGTACTCGTCCACCACGATGAAGCCTCGGTCGGTCTTGACCCCGGCCTCTTCCAGGCCCAGATCCTCGGTCATGGGCATGGCCCCCACCGCTAGCAGTGCATGGCTGCCATCGACCCGGCGACCGTCCTCGACCTGCACGCTCACACCGTCCCCGGTACGGTCGATTCCCACTGCCCGGGCACCCTTCAGGAGCATCACACCCCGCTCCAGGAAGTTGGCCTCCAGGGCCGCGGCCACTTCGGCATCACGGTGCGGGAGGACATGGTGGCGGCTCACCAGAAGCGATACCTTGCATCCGAGGCTCTCGAAGATATGAACCATTTCCACCCCGGTTACGCCCGATCCGATCACCACCACGTGCTCGGGAGGGGCGGGCAGGTCGTAGACATGGCGCGTCGTCAGGACCCGCTCCCCGTCGACCTCGGCCCAGTCCGGAACGCGCGGCCGCGATCCCGTGGAGACCAGGGCGGCATCGAAGGGGATGGTCATCTCGATGCCGCCAACCGTCGCAACCGCCAGGTTGGGTCCCACCAACCGGCCGCGACCGTGGACTATCTCGATCCCCTGGCTCTCGAGTAGATCGACCGAACGGCTCGAGATCGCCGTCGTTATCGCCTGTATCCGATCGGCCAGACGGCCGAGGTCCACCCCGGCGCCCGGGCCCACTATCCCCAGGTCCTCCGCGTTGCTTATCGCCTTCATCCGGATGGACGTGGCAGCCATCGCCTTCGAGGGGATGCAGTCCCGGAGGTGAGCCGCTCCGCCCACCACCGAGTCCTCGACCAGGGTCACGTCGGCGCCCAGGGCTGAGGAAGTCGTGGCCGCCGCGCTACCGGCAGGCCCGGCGCCGATTATCAGGAACCGCAGAGACGGGTCCTCGCGATTCATCCGCCTGCCTCCATACTTGCGGTCGGCACCCGAACCCCGTTACCGGGCCCGGTGCACGCCGAAGACCCGCCGCAGGGCGTCCGAGACCTCGCCCAGCGTGGCGCCGTCGGCCAGAGCATCCTTCATCGGGTACATGATATTGCCGGATCCGCGGGCCGTCTCCACCATCTGCTCCAGCGATCGATCCACCGCTTGCTGGTCGCGGTCGGCGCGCCACGCCCTCACCCTCGATCGTTGGTCGGCTTCCAAGGCCGGATCGACGCTCAGGGCTTCCACGTCCACACCGGCATCGTCGGTGAACCGGTTCACCCCCACCACCGTGTCCTCCCCGCGCTCGACCCGCATCGAGGCCTGGTAGGAGGCCTCCTCGATCTCGCGCTGCGGGAAGCCCTGCTCGATCGCGGCCACCGCCCCGCCCAGCCGATCGATCTCGTCGATGATCCGGCCCGCGGCCTCCTCCAGCCGGTCGGTGAGGCTCTCCACGTAGTAGGAACCCGCCAGCGGATCCACCGTGTCGGCCAGGCCCGACTCCGCCACGAGGATCTGCTGGGTACGCAGGGCGATGGTAACGGAGCGTTCGGTGGGCAGGCCGAGCGCCTCGTCGAACGCGTTGGTGTGGAGTGACTGGGTCCCGCCCATCGCGGCCGCCAGCGCCTGGACGGTGGTGCGGACGATGTTGTTCTCGGGTTGCTGGGCGGTGAGCGTGGAGCCGGCCGTCTGGGTGTGGAACCGCATTCGCTGCGCGGCCGGCCCGGTGGCGCCGAAGCGGTCCCGCATGATGTAGGCCCACATGCGCCGGGCGGCCCGGAACTTGGCCACCTCCTCGAACAGGTGGTTATGCGAGTTCCAGAAGAACGACAGCCGGGGGGCGAACCGCTCCACCTCAAGGCCTGCCTCTAGGGCGGCCTCCACGTAGGCGATGCCGTTGGCAAGGGTGAAAGCGATTTCTTGGTCGGCCGTGGCGCCGGCCTCGCGGATGTGATATCCGCTTATGGAGATGGTGTTCCAGCCGGGAAGCTCCTTACCGCAGTAGGCAAACAGATCGGTGACCAACCGCATGGACGCCTTCGGCGGGTAGATGTAGGTCCCCCGGGCGATGTACTCCTTCAGAATATCGTTCTGGACGGTTCCTCGGATCCGCTCCGGCGGGGTGCCCTGCTCCTCGGCCACCAGCTGGTAGAGCAGCAGCAGCACGGGCGCCGTAGCGTTGATCGTCATCGAGGTGGTCACCTCCCGAAGCGGCAACCCGTCGAGAAGAATCCGCATGTCGGCCAGGCTGTCGATGGCCACGCCCACCTTGCCGACCTCGCCCTCCGCCAGCGGGAAGTCCGAGTCGAAACCCATCTGGGTGGGAAGGTCGAAGGCGGTGGAGACACCGGTCTGTCCGGCGGCTAGGAGCGCCTTGAAACGCCGGTTGGTTTGGCGGGCGGTGCCGAACCCGGCGTACTGGCGGATGGTCCAGGGCCGGCCCCGGTACATGGTCGGGTAGGGGCCACGCGTGAAGGGGAAGCATCCCGGATCGCCGAGGTCGCCATGGGACGCCGGGCCGTAGACCACATCGATCTCCAGATCACTGGAGGTGGCGCGCCGCGGCGATGCCGGAGTATTGGACACGGGCAGGGGTATCCTGGCTAGCCGATGATCCGGCATCCTACTGGTCCTAATGGTCTGACTGTGGAACGGCGGGTTGGTCCGTCGTGAACGGCCAGAACATCCACGACATCGAGCGGGGCGAACTGAAACGCCGGTGGTCGCTCGCCCTCGTGCTGAGCGTGGCCATCGCGATGATCGTCGCCACCTGGATCGGGCTCTTCGGCTTCCTCGGCGTCAATGCCGCCTACGCGACGTTCGACCGGCTCCTGGACCGGTGGCTTCCCCAGGTCGAGATCGAACCGACGCTCCTGGCGCTGCCCGACCTGTCCGACCTGTCCCGGGTATCCCGTGTCTACACCGAGGGCGGGAGCCTTCTGGCCGAGCTGCACGCCGGGCGCGTCTCCGAACCCGTCCGCTTCGTCGATGTTCCCAAATCCCTCGTCTTCGCCATACTGGCCGCCGAAGACGGGGACTACTTCGACCACCAGGGTGTCGACTTCACCGCCATCGCCAGCGCGGTCCGCGATCACGTGACCGGCGTGGACCGGCGGGGCGGGTCGACCATCACCCAGCAGGTGGTCAAGAACAACATCGTCGGCGACGAGCAGACCATCCAACGCAAGATCTTGGAGGCGCTGTACGCCATCGAACTCGAACAGCGGCACACCAAGCAGCAGATCCTTGAGTACTACATGAACTCGGTCTACTTCGGCTGGTCGGCGTACGGGGTGGCGGCCGCTGCTCGCGAGTACTTCAACAAGGACGACCTCGCCGACCTGACCATCGCCGAGTCGGCCACCCTGGCCGTCACCATCCGCAACCCCACCCTCTACGACCCCCGGCGCCAGCCGGAGCGGGCCGAGGACCGCCGCAACGATGTGATCGACGCCATGGCCGCGTCCGGGTTCATCAGCTACGAGGAGGCCGCCGAGGCCAGGGACGAGCCCTTCCTGATCCAGCAGCCGGAGCCGTTCAAGAGCCCGGCCGAACACGTGGTGGCCGAGGTGCGCCGCCAGATCCTGAACGACAGGGAGTTCGACGGAGCCTTGGGCTTCACCAATGAGGAGCGCCGCCAGGCGCTCTTCGGATGCCCGGCACACGAAGAGGACTGCGTGGGAGGCGGCGGGCTCAAGGTATACGTGACGGTGGACCTCGACCTCCAGAATGCAGCCAACCGCATCCTGCGGTCATGGCTGCCCCTACCGGACGAGGAGAACCCCGACAGCCGGGGGGCGCCGACCGGGGCCATTGCCATGGTCGAGAACCACACCGGGGCGGTCCTGGCGATGTCATCCGGTCTGCCGTTCGAGCAGGAGCAGTTCGATCTGGTCATCCAGGGTCGTCGCAACCCGGGCTCGGCCTTCAAGCCCTTCGTACTGGTCGCCTACCTCGAGGCCGGCGGGAGCCTCCAGTCGTACTGGGACGCACGCAGCCCACTGAAGATCGAGTGCGAGGATCCGTGCGGTCCTGACGGCGGTTACGTCTGGACCGTACGCAATGCGGGCTCGGTCGACGACCTGCTCACGGTGGCGCAGGCCACCGAGCGCTCGGTGAACACGGTTTACGCCCAGCTCTCCGTTGTGGTGGGGCCCCAGGCGATCATCCGCACCGCCCACAAGATGGGCATCACATCGGACCTGGAGGAGGTCTATTCCCTGGCGCTGGGCGCAGGCGTGGTGAGCCCGCTCGAGATGGCATCCGCCTACAGCACTTTCGCGACCAACGGCTCTCACGCCAGGCCGTACCTGATCTCCCGGATCACCACCGACGACGGAACGGTGATCTACCAGCGCAAGGTGCAGACCACCCAGGCGATAGATCCGGTACTGGCGGCCGCGGTACGGAGACCGATGGAACGGGTGGTCTGCTGCGGCACCGCACGGCGGGCGGATATCGAGGGCGTACCGCAGGCCGGCAAGACCGGGACCCATCAGGCCTACCGGGACGCCTGGTTCGTGGGATACGTGCCAAACTTCACTACCGCGGTCTGGGTCGGCTACCCGGACGAGCAGATCTCGCTGGAGAACGTGCTGATCAACGGGGAAACCTACACGCGCGTCTTCGGCGGTTCGGTTCCGGCGCCGATCTGGAAGGAGTTCATGGAGGTAGCCCTGGAGAAGTACCCGGCGGGCGAGTTCCCGAGCAGTCTGGGCATCGGCTACTACAACGAGCTTCCCTTCACCGAGGTGCCGGACGTGACGGGAATGACCGCCCCCGAAGCTCGTGATGCGGTCCTCGGCGCCCACCTCATGGCGGAGGTCGAGGAGGTGCTGTCGGCGAAGCCTAGGGGCACTGTCGTGGCGTCGGATCCCGCAGCCGGGCTTGAAGTGGACCAGGGATCGACCGTGACCATCCAGGTCGTCGGCCAGACCAGCGTCCTGGTCGTGCCGGCGCTGGAAGGACTCAGCTCCGAGGAGGCACTGGAAGCCATCCAACTTGCCCAGGAGGGCGCCGGGACGGCGGTGGCCATCGAGATCCTCTACCAGCCGGCGGGGGATCCCGAGTTGGCGGACCGCGTGCTGCTGACGGTGCCGTCCGCCGGCGAACTGGTACCAAACGACGGCGTTCTTTCGTTGGTGATCGGTAACTAGGGCGTGTTGACTCTAAATGCCAGGGGTTGGGGTGTCCGGTCGGTATCGTTAACGTATGGAACTGACATCAGAACAATACGAACTTATAGCAGACGCGTTCCCTAAACAGCGGGGCAACGTCAC
>MKWU01000222.1_pt1 | contig 107022 bp, 111 predicted proteins | sample 809101 | NCBI WGS metagenome assembly MKWU01 (sample SAMN05860141, study PRJNA318959) | sponge metagenome | host: Aplysina aerophoba | place: Slovenia: Piran, Adriatic Sea, Gulf of Piran | collected 2013-05-07
CCGCCTCCCGATCCGCCACTACCCGCTCCCGCAGGTCCAATGAATACGCTTGCATATGGCCTCCTGGCGACTTCCACCCTAACACTCTTGCTTCCCGACCGCTACACTACGGTGGAAACTGCTCTAGAACCATTCACCATTCTGTGTAGCCTTGTAGGTCGGGTTAGCCGTAGGCGTAACCCGACAGTCCGTACTTGTCGGATTACGCTCCGCTAATCCGACCTACTTACTACTCCGCCCCAGCCATCATACGTCCCGTCATGGTGAAAGAAGTGGTCGAATCCATGCTCGCCATGCAGGCAATCCATCGTCTCCGGTTCATCACTAACCACCCACACGGTTCCATCAGGTAAGTCTATTATTTCCTGCTGCCCTTTTCTACGCACGACAATGATTTTCATAGCGGATTCCTTTCGCCGATATGGGTTGAGTCATGAGGACGGCCTCAGTCGGCGTCCTCTCCCTACCCATATTATACGCTTGAGAAGTGCATATTTACACGGTCCGGACGAAAAAGTGTAGTAAAAACAAACACCTCTATGGAGGGGCCAGCAGGCGTTCGCCTCGTTCCTGGCTGGAGTGTGGACGTAAAAAAGCCCGACTCCGAGGCAACAGAGCCGGGCTTTTTTCGGGGAACCGAGGGACACGGTTCAGTTTTTCTCTCTTCGAAATCCGATTGGATTTTTTACTGGCTCCTGCATCTGCCCGCGTTGCTCCTGAAGAGCGTTCAGGATGTTCCGGCCCTCCCCTGTAATACGCAGACCAGCAAAACCAACGTGCTTGGATGAACGAAGAGGATTCACGCGGACCAGATTTTTTTCTTTGAGGCTCTCTGCATAGTCATAGAGTTCCTGATGAGATAGTTCGAAGGAGTATTTCTTTTTTAGCGAGATGCTTAAGTCAATATGGGTGAGTGACCTTTGCTCACCCTCCAGGACAAACAGAATAGCTGCTTCAAGTTCACTCAGTTGCATGTACCCTCCCATGAAGCGTGCCCCGCACGATACCAGGAACGGGGAGACGCGGCCAGCCCTTCGTGATAGTGTCCCGCCAAGCCCGCCCGCTAAGACAGAAAGGAATCTCCATGAGTCAGAGCCAGTATAATTTCACCGCGTTGAAAAACGTCTACCCGTCCGTCCTTGACGAGATGGCAGTTGCTTTCACCAGCCACCAGTTTATTCTCGTCCTCGCCCAGCGGAATCAGCGTTTGTATATCGAAGCGCTGTATGCCCACCGCCATACGGATGGTCCGTTCCGAGATGTGCACGGCGCACTGGCCAAACTGCTACACGGATTTGCTACCCCCTGTGGAAAGGGGGAGAGTAGGAACATCTTTGGCATAGACGGAAAATGTGAGTTCTGGCGTAAACGTCCGTAACGGCCTTACTGTGTACACCCTCCGACACCCGACCACTAGCTGAAAAGCCATCTCACCCATTCCGTCATCTTCTGCATGATCCAGATAATCAGTTTGGAGTGGGCGACGGCGCTCCACCCCTGCCTGCCCATCTGTCCAAGAGTTAGCGGTGGATACCATGGGGACGCATGCGCCTCTATTGTGCCCCCTCCCGACCGTAGCGAGACGCTTAGTTTGCTGAACAGCGGAATCATGGCGTCGTCATCAGGGGGATTGACCGAGAACTCCAATTTCCCAGTGGGTGACGCGGCATTGAGCGCCGTGCAGGGAATGCACGGCTGCAACCGTTTCGCGAGCGCATAGGCGACCGTCCGGGCCTCATCAGGCGCGACCTCAGCCCACGCCCAATACACTTCACCGTTCTGGTGCAGGGTCTCGGCGACGCAAGCATGGCCAGTGATTTCCCCTACCTCCTTGTCCAGGCGTCCCCACCCGACGCAGAGCGTGCGGTCCCAGACTCCTTCTTCCCGCGCTTCCACGCCCCTGAGTACGAAGACGCCGGTTTTCTCTTTGAGGTGTCGCGTGTCTGTGTGTTGCCACTCAAGTGTCTTTACCATTACATCTTACTATACGCTCCCCAAACCGAAAATTTCCACCACTTCTTAGATATCCCGCTCTGTCGGGTTATCTGCTGAATAACACAGCCTGCAAATCCGGCGTAGGGTAGCTCCCCGTGCCTTGGCGAATAGGCAGAAAAGCGTTCCTCACATATCTGAGAAATGGTTGCACACGGCCAGGCACACCTGCGTGTGGTGGGTCTCGCTGCTTAGAGAGGGAGGACCACGCGTGGCAGAGAGGACACAGAAAACAAGGACAACAGTGGATGCGGGGCCGGGTGTGGCCTTGTCGCTGCGACTCCACTGGTTGTGGTCGTGGTCTTTCTCTGGGGACGGAAGTAAAGGAGGAAGAAAGCTATGCCCAACATCGTGTATGTCCTCATCAATCCTGCCATGTCCGGTTACGTGAAAATCGGACGCACGAAAAACATCAAAAACAGAATGAGGCACCTCAACACAGGAGCGCCAGAGCGGTTTGAGTGTGCGATTGCCGTGGATGTCGCGCCGGGCAACGCCAGCACTCTGGAGAAAGCCCTACACAAAGCCTTCACGCCAGATCAAGCAGCATCTGCCAAGGAGTTCTTCAAGATGGACCCGGAGCGCGTGGTGGCGATTCTGCGCGAGTGGCCTGGCAGGGACGTGACACCAACCACACGGACCACGAAGACGCTGCCCAAAACGAAGAAGAGACCGCCTCTCCATTTTCCGAAGATGGGCATCCCTATAGGGTCCACCTTGGTGTTTCGCAAGACTGGCGAGAAAGCCGTTGTGGTCGGGGATAAGAAGGTGCAATTTCGAGGAAAAACCATGTCGCTCACGGCAGCCACGCGAATCATCCTTGAAATTGAACACAGCATCCAACCCACCCCGCACTGGACGTTCGGGGGACACACGCTTCAGGAACTGTACGATGCGACCTACGGCCCTCGGGGCGGGTAGCTCGTCCGTGGGAATCGCAATCGCATTACGGTTTCCCAAACATCCAGCGTCGGACCGTGAGCAATCCGTACACCACAGGATGGAGGGGCTTCGGAACCTCAAAGGTCTCTTCCAATGTGCCCATCACCTTCCCACGCGACAGGGCGGATAGTCCGTACTGTCAACTCATAAAATCAATGAGTTTTATTGGCGGTCCTTGTCTGCTGGGGAGGGCTGTTGTCGTATAAGCGTCACGTTCAGTGCGTGAGCACGCTATAATGGCGGGTAAGTGACGCTTTTATCAAGCTAGAGTCTTTCCCATAGCGGGACCGTTTCCGGGTCTCCGAAAATATCGCGGTCGTTCGTGTAGCCTATTTTCTTCACCGTCTTGGACCGAATAAGCCATAGCATAATCTGGCTGTGAACCGCCCGGAACGGGGACGGGGATTGCGGATACTGGCCTAAAAATTCAATATACCGCTGCTGATAGAGCTGCGTTAGTCGCCGAATAAAGTCGTAGCTGTTGAATGTGCGCGGTAGGTGGTCGAGCGCAGTATGGTATTCTTTGTGGGTAAAAGACATGAGCGTTCTATTCGGCGAATAACCCGACGGTGGCGAGCGTTCTGCGAATTGTTCACATTTTATTCTCCTGTCGGACGGCAGCGCATTACCAAGTGGGCCGGATTGGGTTGGAGTGTGTAGGTTGACCCTAAAGCATGGTCGATCATTCCGCCTAATATCACCCCAGTGCCGGACATGGTCGGATACAGCGAGACGGTCCCATTTTCGCACCCGTCCTTGGTATAATGCAAGCCAAGCACCTTAGCGGATTGTAATCTGACCGTTGCGCGGGGTGATTTTTACTGCTGTAATCCTCGCGACTGGAGCGCAGATGTTGAGCAAGACCTTTCCTATCGTGATGGATACGGGGATCGTCTCAATCCTGACCATTGCTTCATTCCTGTTGCTGGCCTTCACGATGGAGACGATAGGGGGTATTCACGCCATACCGAGGATAGACATAACATCCATCTCAACTGCCGGCTTTCTGTTTTTTGGCACGGTGGGGTTTACCATTGTCGGCTGTCGAGCACCGCATCCCTTCTGGCCGCACTTAATGCGGGTGGCAGTCGGATATTGGTTCATTCTTCTGTTGTTCATACTGCTGACCACAGACGTAGAGATTTTTGTGCTGTGGCTGATTACTGGTCCCTTTCTTATCACCCCTGTCGTGGGTTTAGGTGGGATGGCATCTTTTGTGGTCATACATCTGGATCAGAGGAGCACGTAACCCAAGTTGCAGATTCAAATTGACGCACTACCCGATATCCGGACCTGTTGCACGCGGATTTTCCGAAACTCCAGGCGGTATACGACAGGGGCGCGGCGTTGCCACAAATCCGGGCCTGGATACAGACCCACCAGGCTGACTACCCCCGATTCAGTGCGGGCGGCTAGCAGGAAACGCTGTAAAAATTCCGGGAAAAGTAAAGGCGGTTGAGACCGTAATCCCGCTCTGCCCGCCCCTTCCTTATTGTTGGGCGGTCCGTTCGATCAGCGTCCGCAGTGCCAGTATGTTTTCCTCATGCCGTCCCTCGGCGAGGTCCGTTTGGCGTTGTCGGTCAGTATTGCTCCGCTGCATCAGCTTGAGACCGTAGGCAATCAAGAGGCATTGCACCAATCCTATCAGGCCCGCCACCCCGGCCTGGGCATAGGTTGCCGATAGAGAAGCATTCTGGAAAGAAATCGTCGCTGCCTCAAACTCACTCATAGGATTATTTTTTCCTATGCTGAATCCTCCGTCAAGACGAGCAGCCTTGCATGTCGGGCGAGCCGCAGGCGTAACCCGACATCCCGTACTATCGGGCAACGCTCTACTGAAAGGGATACGGCAGAAGATGCTCTTTGGCATTCAGGTCGTGGATGGAAGCGCAACCCAGGAGCCGCAGGGTATCCTCAATTTCTTTTTTCAGGATGGCAAACGCCTTGCGCACCCCCGCTTCTCCCCCCGCCCCAAGACCATACACATACGCCCGGCCGGCTAAGACCGCATCCGCGCCGTGGGCCAGGGCAATGACGACATCTCCGCCGGAACGAATGCCGCCGTCCAACAAGATGGTCAACTTGGAGTCCTTGAGTTCGGCTGCGATGTCTTTCAGGACGTATAAGGTCGGGTAGACGCGATCCATCTGACGCCCGCCGTGGTTAGAGATGATAATGCCGTCCACGCCATGTTCGACCGCCAGCCGGGCATCTTCGACACACTGCACGCCCTTCACCAGGATGGGCTTATCCGTCCCCCAGATTTCCCGAATCCAGGGCAGATGCTCCCAGGTGACAACCGAGGTGCGCAGTTGGGCGCCAACATCCGCGTAGGGCATCGGCTGTCCGTCGTTCAGAATGACATTGCGAAATTGCATCATCCCGCCGTCCGCGTAAAAGCTCTGCAGCCAGGAGAGATGGGGGATCATTTGCGGGCCAAATTTCAGTTTCTGGAAGGGCGTGCCGTTAATCGCCTGCGAGGCACCGAGCCATTCGTGCTGGGCGCGATTCCCGGCGACCGCGGTATCGATGGTCAGCACCAGCGCGGAATAGCCGGCGTTTTTCGCCCGTTCGATCCCGCGGGCGGCGACTTCTTTTCCCCCAACGAGATACAGTTGATACCAACACGGTCCTGGCGAGGCGGTGCGGACTTCTTCCAGGTCGGTCCCCGTCAGGGTGGAGAGCGTGCAGATCGTCCCGGCTTCACCGACCGCCTTGGCGGCGACGGCTTCTCCGCGCGGCCAGAGCATGCGGGGACTGCCTATCGGCGCGGCGATAACCGGCAGCGCAATGGAGTGTCCCAGAATTTCGGTCCGCATCTCTACTGCGTCAAGCTGGACCGCACTTCTCGGCTTAAAGCGTTCTCTTTGAAAGGCTTCGACATTATCCCTGAGCGTGATTTCGTTGTCGGCACCGCCACGATAATATTCTCTCACAATCGGTGGCACGCGCTTCTCCATCACCTGCCGGAGATGATCGATGGTGACGCATTTTTCGACCGCTCTGGCCCAACGCTTTACACTTCTGGCATGCGCGCGCCGGAGGTAGGGGTGCAGCAGCCGCAGCCCGGTAGGGTGTTCATTGAGGGCAGGCGTGTGCCCGAGATTCCGTTCGAGAGTCTGCGGGTGAGTCATCGCTACGGTTCTCAACCGAACTGCGGCATGACCTGGCTGGCGAACAGTTCCATTGAGCGCTCGGACTGCGCCTGGGTCAGACTGCCCCAGGCGAACGACACCAGAATATAGTTGCAGCCGCTGGTCTTGAAGAAATTGGCAATCTCGTCCTGCACCCGGCTGGGAGAGCCGACAATGGCGACATCCAGGCTGCGGGCGACCTGGAGGTCGGGTGTGAACAGGGTGTGGGCCACCCCGAAGTCGAGCCACAGCTTTTCGATGTTGGCGTAGTAATCCTTATAGGCCGGTGTGGCGATGGCTTCGGCTTCCTGGTCCGTGTCCGCCACAAAAATATGGCGGAACGCACCCATCTTCGGCGTTTCGACCTGGGGGTTGAGGTTCAGCGGATTGTCCCGATTGTGCGACCACACCTCTTTGTACTGGGCGGTCAGCTCCTTGATCCCGTTGTTGGGGCCGCCGCTCGCCATATGCATGCCGCGCTCGGCGGCAAAGCGGAGGCTGCTCGGATTGATCACCCCGTACCAGAACGGGGGATTGGGCGTTTGCTTGGGATGCAGCTCCATCGGGACATCGACACACTGGTAATACTTGCCTTCGTAGGTGAGTCGCTCCTGGCGCAGGCCGGCGCTGACCATCTCCAGGGCTTCCTCGAACATCGCCCGCGAGTGCAAAAACGGCACCTCAAAATACGCCTGCTCAAACGGCGATACGCCACGCCCGACCCCGATTTCCAGGCGGCCGTTGCTCATATGGTCGAGCATGCAGATTTCACTGATCAGCCGTAGCGGATGATACAGCGGCAGCAAATACACCAGCGGCCCTAAACGAATGTGTGTAGTGTGTTGTATGGCGGCGGAGAGAAAGACGCTCGGAGACGGAGCCATGCCCAGCGGCGTGGCGTGGTGCTCGGCCAGGTGATAGCCGTAAAAGCCGGCTTCATCGGCCATCTTGAGGAGTCGCAGGCGGCCCTCGTACAACTCGCCCAGCGAGTCTGCCCTGCGCTCCAAGTGGTCAAAGATGCCAAACGCAACATCGCTCATACCGTAGTCCTTCTCGTGTCCTAGCCCATCCGAGGCAACACATGGTCGGTGAATTGGAGAAAGCTTTCGTGGCTCAGCGGCGCGCCAATGATGTAGTCCAGATGGATTTCTTCATGCAGGCGGGCGAGTTCGTCTCCGACCTGCTCCGGCGTGCCGTGAATGACGACGTCATCAACATAGCGCTGGACCGGGTCGCCCGTGCCGTACATCTCGGGCGGCACATAGGTATCCACCAGCCATTTGGCTCCCTGACGGGCGACTTCAGCAGCCTCTGCCGAGGTGGAAGCAATGGCGAGGAGACGCGCCATGGGTATCTGGCGGCCTTCAATGGCATGACCGTGGCGGGCGAGCGTATCTCGATATAATTCCCATTTATGGCCCAATTCCGCATGGGTGGCGTGTGGGTCCATGAGAATCGAATGGCCGACGGAAGCGGCCCACTCGATGGCCGACGGTGAAGAGGCTGCGGCCCACACGGGTGGATGCGGTTGTTGCAGTGGTTTGGGTAGGACTTCGACGTTATCAAACGAGAAATACTGGCCCGTATAGGTCAGGCGGTCGGTGGTCCAGGCTTTGAGGACAATGTCTACGGTTTCCCGAAAGCGGGCGTGGCTTTCCTCGATGGGTACGCCAAAGGCTCGGAATTCTTTCAGGTCAAAACCGCGTCCGGCTCCCCAATTCACCCGGCCGCCTGACAGCGTATCGAGCAGCGCAATTTCCTCGGCCAACCGGAGCGGGTGGTAGAAGCCGGCCAGGCACACGCCGGCCCCGATGCGGATATTTTTGGTGCGGGCCGCGGCGTACGTCCCGATGACCGGGATCGAAGGACACACGCTGTAGTCGTTAAAATGATGCTCGGTCAGCCAGACCGCGTCATACCCGTTTTGGTCCATGATCTGGATCCGTTCCAAACCGCGCTGATATACGGTCGCCAGCTCGGTCCGCCGTCCCGGCCAGCTAAAGAATTGAAGAATGCCGAATTTCACACGGTTCTCCTTCTGGGCGGTTGAGTGCTCTCGCCAAGTATAGCGTGATCAGGGCGGAAGTCTGCCCCCTCCTCGCCTATGGAGCTGGCATCATTCCTCAACCGCTATTGACTTAACTGTCCGTTCGGTTAATTATTGGCTGCCATGGCTCGGCCCATCAAAACGCCCTCGTCGCCGGACTACCGCTCCAGGATTGGAACGGTGGCCGAAGCACTATTTGCCGAGCGCGGCTTTGACGGCACCTCGATTCGGGAGATCGCCGAGCAGGCCGGCGCGACCAAGGCGCTTATCTATCACTACTACGACAGCAAAGAGGCGCTGTATCAGACCCTGCTTGAGGACGCGGTGAGCGGAGTGGTGGCGCAGATTGAGGCCATTGCCGCGGACGGGACTGAGCCCGAGGCGCAAATTCGGGCCGTGGTACAGGTATTCATTGACGCCTATCATGACGCGCCGTACCGGTTTCAGATGGTGCAGCGCACCATTGACGACCATCATACGATTGCCGCAGTACTGGCCGAGCGCTGGTTCTCGCGGGCGCACCTCGCCCTGCAGGACATAGTAGCGCGCGGTGTGCACCAGGACAGTCTGAAGCCGTTGCCGGTCCAGATGGTGCCGCTGGCCGTCATCGGCCTCGTTATTCACACCCTGCGATGCCAGAAACTCGTGGGCCATGTGGACCCGAAGCTGTCCGGCGAGCAGGTGTTGAGTGCCTTGCCGGACCTGGTCCTGGCCCTGCTTACCGTCGAATCCGGTCAGACAAAAACCAGACCGAGAAGTGCACGCGCGTCTCGGAAACGCGCCCCGAGCCAGCTCACGCGCACGGTCGGGAGTGCGTCGGCAGGATAGAGGAACACCGAATGGAGTCCATTTTTCATGCCATCATCCGTTTTCGTTTTCTGGTTATTGCGGCCGTCCTGGGAGTGACGCTGGCTGCGGTCATGCAACTCCAATACCTGCGCTTCGAGAGCGATGCCGAATCCATGATCCCCCCCAATGACCCGGTCCTGCACTACAACGACGTGGTGGAAGAGCGCTTTGGGATGCTGGACCTCATTATTGTCGGCGTCCTGAACGATAACCCGCAGGAAAACGGGGTCTTCAATCCGCGCACCCTGGGCATTGTCAAGGAGTTCTCCGAGAAAATTGCGCTCCTGCCCGGTATCAAAGCCGTCCGGGATGAAGACGTGACCAGCGTGGCCACCATGGATAATATCACCGGCACCAGCGACGGTATGGCGGTTGATCCGTTCATGGAAGAGCCGCCGCGCTCGGCCGCAGCCCTGGCCGCGCTGAAAGACGCCCTGTTTGATAACGCCATGTTTGTGGACTGGGTGGTGTCGCGCGACGGCACCGGTCTGCTCATCATGGCCAGGATGGAATCGTCTGAGGGGACGCTTGAGGGAGTCGCCCGACGGTCGGCGATCTATAAAACCATCCGTGACATGATCCGGGAAAAAGAAGCGGCCGCCGTGCCCGAGCAGTTTCATATCGCCGGCCGCGGGGCTATGGAGGTGACCTTCTCCGAAGACGCCCGGAGCGACATGGAACGCTTCATGCCGCTGGTCCTGGTCATTGTCCTCGGCACGCTGTATCTGACCTACCGCAGTCTGCGCGGCGTCCTCCTGCCGTTTGCCGTGGTGATCATCTCCGTCATCTGGAGCATGGGCCTGATGGCCTGGGTCGAGGTGCCCATGTATTTTATCTCGACCATGATGCCGGTCACCCTGATGGCGATCGGCGTGGCCTACGGCATTCATATTCTCAGCCGTTACTACGACGAAATTCTCAGTCAAGCCGAACCGGACGCCAACGCGGCCGTCATGGCGGCCATGCGGGAAATGTGGAAGCCGGTGGTGTTCACGGCGCTGACGACCGCGGCCGGCTTTCTGTCGTTTCTGACCGCGGCCATGGTGCCCATCCGCTACTACGGCGTGTTTACCTCGGTCGGTGTGCTGGCGGCGATGGTCGTCTCGTTGACGTTTTTCCCGGCGGTGCTGAGCCTGCTATCGCCTCGGGCCGGGCGTGGCCTGCGGCGACAAATGAAACGGGGCGGCGACTTGGCCGCCACCGGCTGGGCCGCACGGACTCTGTCCAGTCTGGGCCGGGGGGTCGCCCGGCGGCCGTTGCTGGTGTGGAGCATCAGCGTCGGCAGTATGCTCATCTGCCTGGTCGGCCTTCAGCGTCTCTACGTTGACTCGTCATGGATTGATGTATTCCACCAGCAGAGTCCGATCCGTATTGGCGACGAGGTCCTGCGGGAGAAGTTTCAGGGTACGCTGCCGATCTATGTGGCCATTGAGGGCCACGAGCCCGACCTGCTCAAAGACCCGGACCTGCTGCGTAAGCTCGACCGCCTGCAAGCCGAGGTTGAGCAGGACCCCATTGTGGGTGGCTCGCTGTCCATTGCCGAGTTCATCAAACGCATGAACCGGGTCATGAACGAGGATCGCAAAGAGATGGAGGTCATTCCCGACTCGCGCGACCTGATCGCCCAATACCTGTTGTTGTATTCGTTCTCCGGAGACCCGGACGATTTTGATGAGGTGGTCGATTATGACTATCAGCACGCCAACGTGTCGTTCTTTCTGCGCTCGGATCACAGCTCCGACATCGAACGCGTGATCGACCGGATTCAGGACTTTGTGGTCCGGGAATTCGGGGCCGAAGAGAATGGCGCTGATGGTCAGGCCGGCGAGCACGATCCGCTGACGGTGCAGTTCGGGCGCTGGCTGGCCGGTATCACGCCCACGGTCATTGGCTGGGAGACCAAAAGCGGGTTCTGGATCGGTTTTGCCGGGCAGGGCTATATGAGCAACCGTTTCAGCGAGTTGGTCGTGTCCGGGCAGTTGACCAGCCTGGTCACCTCGCTGCTGGCGGTGTTTCTGCTCACCACCTGCATGTTCCGCTCCGTGGTTGCCGGGCTGATCAACATCATTCCCATCAGCGCGGTGATGGTCTTCAGCTTCGGCCTCATGGGGCTGCTGGGGATTCCCCTCGAAGTGGGCAAATCCATGACCGCCTCCATGGTGATCGGCATCGGGATCGACTACACCATCCACTTTCTGAATAAATATCAACTGAAAACCAAAGGCGGCCTGGTCGACTCGGAGCAGATTACCGTGGCCACCATGGCCACCTCGGGCAAAGCCATTTTCTTTAATGCGGCCGTGGTGATTGGGGGCTTCCTGGTTTTTCTGACCTCCAACTTCAAGCCTAATTTCTATCTCGGAGCGATGATGGCGCTGAACATGGGCGCCTGCCTGCTGGCCTCCATGACGCTGCTGCCGGCCATCCTCAATACGTTCAAGCCACGGTTCGTGTACGGGACAAGGCCGTCGCCCGCTCCGCCGACGAGAACGGACTATGTAGTTTCAACCCTGCAAGAGAAGGAGACAGTATGAAGATCGTATGGATAATCGGACTGGGAGTGTGGGTGCTGAGTGCGGCGCCGCCTGCCTCTGCCCAGGAAGTCCCTGGAGAGCCTAGCGGACGGGAGATTGCCGTCATGGTTGACGAGCGTGAAGACGGTGACGATCAAATCTCCGAGGCCGTCTGGACGCTGACCAATAGCAAGGGCAAGACGCGCAAGCGCGATACCCTGCGCTACTGGAAGGATTATGAGGGCCGGGATGGGCTGTCGAGCAAATCTTTTGTCTATTTTGAGTCCCCGCCCGATGTCAAAGACACCACCTTTCTCAACTGGTCGCAGGAAGATGCCGAGGCCGACGACGACCAGTGGATCTACCTGCCGGCCCTGCGCAAGGTGCGCCGGATTGCCTCCGGGGATAAAGAAAACTCCTTTATGGGCAGCGATATCATCTACGATGACATGGCGGACCGGGAGGTGGAAGAGGATACGCACAAACTGCTGCGCGTCGAGCAGAACAATGGCACCAAGTTCTACGTCCTGGAGTCCGTACCCATCAAGGAGAATTATATCTACAGCAAAAAGCTCCGCTGGATAAACGCCGAGAACCTGACCGAACCCAGAATTGAATTTTACGACCGCAAGGGCCGCCTGCTCAAAATCTGGACAACGGAGTGGACACAGATTGACGGGATCTGGAACTGGAAACGGACCGTGGTGGAAAATCAGCTCACCGGCCATAAGACCGAGCTTGAGTTTAGCAATGTGCGATTCAACCAGGGTCTCAAGGAATCGATTTTTACCGAACGGTCGCTGCGCAAGGGCGCACCCTAGATTGTTCTCTGTATGAGCAGCACGCCCACGAGGCTGAGGACCTGGGTCTTCAGCCTTATCGCGATACTCTGGATTGGAGCAGGAACATCGCTCGCTCAATCCGCCTCTCCCTCGGTCATGCGTCTTCACAAGGTCCATCTGACTGCCGACGGGAGTCAGCGGCAGGTGGTGCTGCAATTCTCTCAAGCGCCGAATGCCATCCACGCCTTTCCGCTTTCGACCCCGACCCGTCTCGTGATCGACGTCATAGGGCCGGTCCTGTCGCTCCCCTCAGCAGCCTATCCGGCCAAGGATACGCTCCTGCGCCGTGTCCGGGTGGGCACTCACCCGCAACATCTGCGTTTTGTGCTTGACCTCAAAGGTGAAAAACTGCCGGCGTTTAGCGTCGAACAGCAGGGCAGTCGGGTGCGTGCGGTGCTCCAGACCCCGGACCGTCCCACCCCGGAGGTGAGGGCGCAGATTCTGTTTGAGAGTCCTGAGGCCAACAGCTTTGCCCAACCGACCCCGCCGCCGGCCGATTCCGGGTCTGGGTCCCCTCGATCAGCGCAGCAGGTCACAGCCGCGCCGGCACCGCCATCCCCTCTGGCACCATCGGCTCCGAGAACAGAGGCCGCGTCAGCCGCACCCAGGAGTACCCCGGCCAGTCGGCCGAGTCCCGCGCGTGCCACTCCGTCTGCTCGGCGGCCCGAGAGAGAGACGCAACCCGGCTTGTTTGAGACCCTGCGGGATCGCTTGGACGTGACCGGCTATGTCAAAAACGAAACTGCGCTTCGGCTCTACTCTCCGCATCAGTTCTCAAAGTCTCAGAACTGGTTGCAGGCCGAGATTGAGTTTGAACTCACCGATTGGGCCGAACTCACCATCCTCGGGCGGTCGATGTTTGATCCGGTCAATCATCTGGAAACCAATATCGAGGATTTTCATACCTCCCCAATTGATCGGCTGGAGGCTGGCGATTCGTTTCAGGCCGAGCTGCGCGAACTGTATCTTGATGTGCTCTACGAGGATTTTGACATCCGCCTGGGCCGACAACAGATCGTGTGGGGCGAATCCATCGGCCTGCGCATCCTGGATGTGATTAACCCGCAGGACTTTCGCGAGTTCATTCTGAACGACTTTATTGATGCCCGTATTCCACTGTGGAGTCTGCGGGTGGACTACACGCTGAGCGACTGGACGTTCGAGGGCCTGTGGTTGCCCGACTTCGAGGCCAGCCGTCCGGCTGACCAGGGTAGCGAATTTCAGTTTCGGAACCTTCCCCTTCCCGCGCTGCCTATTCAGCCCCCCCCGCCGTTCCCCTCGGTCCAGGTGGGCTCGGTGCGCCAGCCCGAGGATTGGCGTCTGGGAGATTCCGAGGTTGGATTTCGGGTGACGCGATTCCTGCGCAATATGGACCTGTCGCTGAACTATTTATACGCTTGGGGCGACTTCCCCGTCCCGTTCCGGCGGGTGCTGGGTCCCAACACGTTTCGTTTCGAGCCCCGGCATGAGCGCTTCCACCTGATCGGCGGCAGTTTCAACTACGCCTTTGACGTGTTTGTGATCCGTGGCGAGGGCGGCTTGAGACTCGGAGAACACTTTGTGTCTGGCGATCCACACGACCGCGACGGGGTCCGGCAGCGTGAGTTTCTGTCTTATGTCTTAGGATTGGACTGGACGGTGAACGATAATCTCATGGCGAATGTGCAGTTCTTTCAGAATGTGATCTTCAATGCGCCCGGCGCGCTTGTTGGCGAGTCCGTTGAGAATGCGGTGTCGCTCTTCTTAATGTCCGATTTTATAAACGAGACACTCTACCCTCAGTTGCTGGTGCTGTACGGCATCAACTTTGGCGACCTGCTGATCCGCCCCCAGGTCCGGTACGATTTCTCGGACTATGTGTCCGCCACCATCGGAGCCGATTTCTTTATTGGCTCGCGTTCCGGTCTGTTCGGCCAGTTTGCCGCGCCGGTACGCACCCACGATCGGTACTGGACGGGACGAAACAGTCGGATTTTTCTCGAAGTCAAGCGCTCGTTCGCGTTGTAAGCAGACCGTCGTGCCTCCGGCAGGGACGTCACTGCGCCATATAGTACAGCAGTCAATTCCCCTGTTGGGATTCAAAGAGAAAGAAGTAGTGAACATGGCCGATAACCTTGTATGCTCTAGGGGTGCCTGTTTCTCATCATGCCGCAATTACCGGTATCTTCTATGGCGGGAGTGGCGGCAGCCGTCCGAAAAGACCAGAACCGTGGTGTTCGTGCTTTTGAACCCTTCTAAGGCGAATGAATCGGATGACGACGGAACCATCAAGAGATGTCTCAGGTTTAGCAAGCGGAAAGATTTCAATGGTAATCGGATGGAAGTCGTCAATCTCTTTGCCTGGTGTGAAACGGAGTCTGAAAAATTGCGCGGCGCGGGCGATGACCCGGTCGGGCCGGACAACGACAAATATATTGACGCAGCTATCTCTCGTGCAGACAGAGTGGTTGTTGGCTGGGGCCGGCGCAAAAAATTTCCTAAGAAATACCGGCATAGAGATCGTGATGTTCTGAAGCTACTGGAAAAGCATGGCAAGCAGCTATATGCCTTTTGCATTAACGGAGATGGAACCCCCACACATCCAGGTCGCTACATCAAAGACGACCAGGAACTGATCCCATACCCTCTCAAGACATAATGACCTCCCCGGTGGATTACACAGGGGAAGTCTCTCTACAAGTTTTTCTCAAACAAGACCCCGGCCTCGCGCAGTTGTTGGGCTTCTTCCACGGATCGTCCTAAATACGAAGTCAAGCGCTCGTTTGCGCTGTAATCGGACCGGTGCTCACCCTGGTTCCAGCCTTGTGAGGTGACGAGCTCGCCCAGAAACGCCGACAGCACGGCCGGATCTTTGGAGTTCTCCCCGATCTGGAGGCTGACTTTCCAATGCTTTCTGGGGTCCCCGGGGTCTGCTCTCGGCAGGGCGGCTCTATGGCCGTTGTTAGAGGGTTACAGAGAGATCAGTCCAGCGCCGATATTCTCGCATCACAAGGGGTAAACTTGCGCAATGAGCAGTTACAGGCTTTTCCCCAACACGGATTCTAAAAAAGTAGGCCACTAGACTTCTCCTAGCCACTCTCCCCGCCCTCTGATACAGTCCCTTTTGTCTCAATCAGCAAGAGGCTCGTGAGTCGGGCCTTCTGCTCAATACAAGAGTTGCGTCCGGTGTGGGAGTAGCTATCCACACTGCAACGAATAGGCAGGACATTCAAAACAGCCTCTTGCTGTGATTGGGACACGGCCCGGCAACTTGCCGGGACCCCACTGTTACACAAGGAGGTCGGCATGTTTCTGCTGCGGTTTTCTTCCCTTTGGGTAGTCCTGTTCCTCTATAGTTGCTCAGTTCCCGTTTCCAGCGCTCCCATAGGGGGAAGTCGAGCGGACGGCACAATCACCGTTGCGTATGAATACGGAGCCCTCACGGTTCCCGAAGTCAACCGAAACGAGATGGACCGGCAGGCAAAAGAACGGTGTGGGCGGTGGGGCTATGAGGAAGCAGAGCGGTTTGGAGGCGAGACGCGCCAGTGTACCCGCCCGGATGGGAGCGGGTGTTGGCGCTGGCTGGTCTCGGTTCAATATCAGTGCATCACACCCGCAACGCCTTAGAGGGTAGGAACATGAAAGTTTTTTCAGTTTTGTTTGTTCTCTTGCTTGCTTCTCCGGTCCTCGCTCAGAACGAGGATGTCTACAATGACGCCTTCTGCGCGTCCGTAGGTGGACAAAGGGAGGTCAGACACAACTACACCTTCCCCACAGGAGAAAGCTACGTCATAGTCGATTGTGAGACGGAGGGCACTGTGTATGAGGGTGGGCTAGACAAGCGCAGCAGTTTGGATAGCATCCAGCAAGCCGTGTTCTTTGCCTATCTCACGGGCAAAGAACCGGCTGTGGTGGTCTATGACACAGACGGGAAAATGGGACGGTTTGAGTATCGGATTCAGATGGCGTGTGGGATAGTGGGAGTGGAGTTTTTGCTTAGTCGGTAAGCAACTAGCACAGCCCATTGGGGAAGTCAGACGGGCAGTTTTCGCCGGTGCTGATACACTTTGCCTATGTTAGTGGTGTAAGTGTATCAGCACCCTAGCGGCTAGGGAGTTGACAGGACTGTAAAAACAAGTGCAAGAGCAGCTACAAATGTGCCGAGGATGAGTGCCCATGTGCGCTGTTTATCCCTGTTATCTTTCTTAGCAGCCTTAGCGAGGTCTGGGAGATACTCAACAAGAAGTTTGTAGTTCTTCCGTAGCGTTGCTACATGATTTCTAGCATCCTCGTAAAAACCTCCCCTATTTTCTAAACTCGGTACTGTTGCTTCAGTGAAGGTTTTCGCTTCGTTGATCTCTGCAATGATGTCACCGTAATTTGATATGACTTGGGAAAAATCAACGGTCGGGAAATCCCTTGCCCGAATCTCGTCTATCCTGCTGATATAATACTGAATACCTGAGTCGTTTGTGTCTTAGATGGCCCGCTGGATATGTTTTTCGGTGGAAGTCAGTTCTCCTTCAATTTCATCTTCTTCCGAAGCCGTCAGCGCCCTGAGAAGATGCTGTCCCGCATACCGGCACTGGTTGACCCCTGTGACGACGAGTTCTTGTTTGTCACGACCAATGTTTTTGATGTCGGACTCAGCCGTGTTGTACAAATCTCTGATCTCGTTGAAACGATCTCGGTACTTCTCCGAGATCATGTATTGCCTCCCTGCGTATCCTCCTCCTCCGCAAACAAATCCTCGGGCATTTCAAAGCGACCAGAAGCCAACAGCACGCTACCCTCTGCATGTTGTTGGACAATTTCTTTCGTGAGTCGGGCTTCGCGCTCTTGAGATTCTTCAACGCTGGGAATATGAGCCATCGGTGCGGGGAACAGGCGACGTAACCATGTAGAACCCATCTTTGCCTCCATCCTCGATTGGTCTATAGTTTCCAAGAAAAGTTTTGGGTCCATATATTCATGTCCATACAGGACATGATAGAGGCCAATCTAGGCACAAGGGTATGATTTATCTCTCTTTTCCGGCGTGGCATACCTTCCTCCTTCCATATACGTCACTGTAGACGCAGGGAGGCCTTCCTTGCGGGAAGGCTATTAAACTGCTGTAGATTCGTGACTCCAAGACATTCCTGTCCGATTTCTACGGGCAGTGCTAGAGCTGTCAAAAGAACCGTACCAAGGATAGATTTGAAATTCAACTACCTAATTAGTCCAGTACCTTCACAGGTCGCGGTCAGAGACCCAGCAGGTTCAGGGAGATCGTCCATACGACCTTACAGCAAATCCATCCAGTAAGCTGAGTCTTTTTATTTCTCCATCTCCTTATAGACTCAACACCTTTGGAATAGTCAAATCTACCCAAACAGCCCTCTCAAAATAGTATCAAAAGCGTTCGGGTCCTTCCTTCGGTTGTACTTCCAGCTTGCCTCATTCAGGTACAGCGGCATGTACTTCTTGGTGTAGTGGTGGTGCGTACCGTACCAAGCCCGCTTTACCAGTGACCAGAATCCCTCAATCGTGTTCGTGTAGATGTCTCCGTCCACGTACCGTTTGCTGTGGTTGATGACATCGTGCTCGTACAAGCCCTCAATTTCCCGATAGCCAGGAAATTCATCAGTCAAGACCGTTGTACCCTCGGGACTGACAGCCGAACGGATGAACCGCGCCAAGGTTTCGCCGTCTACCCTCTTTGCCATCATGGTCTTGACTTCGCCACCACGCTCCACAGCACCCAGCACGGCGGTCTTCTTGGTGGGATTGTTACCTGAGCCCTTTGGCCGGTCTTCCTTCTTGTTCTCCTTGCGAGGTCGGCCACCCACAAAAGTTTCGTCTGCTTCTACGATGCCCTTCAGCAAGGTGTCTTTCTTGCCCATCGCCTTGCGAATGCGTTGGAGGATGTACCATGCTGTTTTCTGGTTGAGTCTGAGGTCACGGGCAAGTTGGTGACTGGAGAGGCTTTTCTTAGCGTTGACGACTAAGGAGATGGCGGCAAACCACTTCTGGAGAGGAATACGGGTTTTCTCGAAGATCGTGCCGGAGAGCACGTTAAAGGAGGAAGTACACTCATGGCAGTTCCAGCGGCCTACAAGATTGTTCTCTTTCTTGCGGTTTACGTCTGTGGAACCGCAGTAGGGGCACTTAACTACTCATTGCGAAACTTGAATGTTGTCGGGGGGCGCCGTGGCTTGGAATGTGGGCAAAATTGCCTGTAGAGATACTGTCAAGGCCAAAGGCAAAGGCTTCATCAATCGTCGTAAATGCACCATTATTCCTCCTTTCGTGTGGCGATTTATCCCTCTCCTGAGAGGGTCTGATAGTCCCACGGACACCCCGGACGACATCTGCGAACAGCTATTTGAAGGATTCAAGGTAAGTATCGTTTGAAGATTGTCAAGCAAAAGGGGATGTCAGTTTTGGGCAGTCCGCTCGATCAGCGCCCGCAAGGCCAGCATGTTCTCTTCATACTGCTGGTCACGGTGGCGCGCGCTCTGGCGCATGAGCCACAGGCCCCAGGCAATCAGGCCACATTGCCCGAGCCCAACGCTCAGCGCGATGAGATTCCCCCAGCTCAGGCCGGGGTGTGCGATATTTTCCAGTGCTAAGACCACTCTCAGCACAAGCTCTTCACTCACGGGTCCGTTCTCCCCTATGTCTAGTCCTTCGTCAAGACTTTGGCCCAACTAATAGGCCCTCCTTACGAAGCAGTATTTCAGCGAGTACGCAAGGACATAAACTCACGCGCCTGACGATCCCTGAGCGTTACGAACTCTCCGCCCTTGGTCAGCGCATCGATCTTATTCGTTGCCCCCTTCTTCGCCACCACAGAACTGATTTCCTGTTTTGGTTCATCGAACACCCCTCTCGCTACTCTGCTTCCAGCCGGATCGTCACTGCGCCATATAGCCGCCGTCAACCGGCATCGGATGCCCGGTGACAAAAGACGCCGTACGGAAGTTTAATCAGGGGAGGAGGGAGCTGGTTTTTTCCGTGTTGTTTCCAGTTCGCATGGTACATGTTAGCCGGGCTGGACGCGTCCACCCATACCGGTGCGCCAAGGATTTCTGTGTGTCGTGCGTCTAAACTATGAGACGCACAAATGCGGCGGAGGACGATAGACCATGACTGAACCATCAGACGACGCCCTGGCCATTCGTGCCGGGGCCGGTGACCGGGAGGCGTTCGCCGAGTTGCTCAAGCGTCACTACGACCGGATATTCCGGATCGGTGTCCGCGTCCTCGGCGATACGGAAGCGGCGGCCGACCTTGCCCAGGAGGTCTGCGTCGGTCTGCCCGGCAAGCTGACCTCCTATCGCCGGAAAGGCCGGTTCACCACTTGGCTCTATCGGGTGGTGGTGAACGCGGCCCGGGACGCGCTCCGCCGTGCTGCGACCCGGCGGCGCCTGGAAAGCGACTATACCGCGCTGAAGGCGCCGGACCGTCCGGGGCACAGTCCTGAGAATAGCGAGTCCGTCTGGCTGCGCCAGGCCCTGGGGCGATTGTCGGTCGAATTGCGAACCACCTTGATCCTGGTGATTGAGGAGGGCCTGGGCCATGCCGAAGCCGGGAAAGTCCTGGGCGTGACCGCCGCCACCGTGTCCTGGCGTATGCACAAGGTGCGCAAATGTCTGCGCGCGTATGCAGTCAAAGAGGAAGTGGTCCCATGAACGACGAAATTGAACGCTTGCAGTCGGCGCTTCGCGCCAACCGACCCAGCCCGCCGGCCGAATGCCAGGAACGGGCGCTTGCCGCAGCGCTTGCCGCCTTCGATGACCATCATCAAACGCGCAGCAAGGGTGCAGTCCAAGCCGAGTACGACAACCGCCGCCGCGGAGTCTGGTGGCTGTTTCTGCCGGTCTCGAATTGGTGGCTGCGCCCGGCGTTCGCCAGCGCGATAACCCTGGGGCTGGCCGTGGTCCTGTTTGTTGCCTACCTGCGGCCCTTCACCCAGCTCTCGTCTCTTGGACCAGGGCTCGAATCCGGCCTTCAGGAGCAAGATTGGGAGGGGGAGCCGCCGGACACCCTCTCCAGCCTCACCGGGGTATTCACCAGTGCGGAGTCAGCTCCCCCCCTCGGCCTCAGTGCAGCCCCCGGGGGACGCGCCATGCGCTCGCTCGCGGCCGATAGAGCCGGTGGCACCGCCTTCCGCGACCAGGGCCGCGACCGGTTCACCGCCTTCGACCCCAACCCGGTCAAGGTGACCGCAGAGGAGCCGGTCTCCACCTTCTCCATTGACGTGGATACCGCTTCCTACGCCTTTATGCGTGCCTCGCTGAACCAGATGGTGCTGCCCCCCCAAGACGCTGTGCGCATCGAGGAACTGATCAACTACTTCTCATATAACTACGCCCTGCCCGACAGCCGGGAAGCACCCTTCGCCGCCGCCGTCTCCGTGCTGCCTGCCCCCTGGAACCCGACCAACCGGCTGCTGCACATCGGCATACGAGGGTATATGCAGGACCCCGGCGCGGCTAAACAGGCCAACTTGGTATTCCTGGTCGACACTTCAGGCTCGATGAACGCGCCCAATAAGCTGCCGCTGCTGGTCAACTCGCTGAAACTGCTGCTCGAGACCCTCGCCCCGCAAGACCGAGTGGCTGTCGTCACCTATGCCGGTGCGGCCGGCATCGCGCTTCCGCCCACCCCGGTGGCTGAGAAATCACGGATTCACGCCGCCTTAGATCGCCTGGGGGCCGGCGGCTCGACCGCTGGGGCCGAAGGTATCCGTCAGGCCTATCTGCTCGCGGAAGAGCACTTTGTCACAGGTGGTATCAACCGGGTCGTGCTGGCCACGGATGGCGACTTCAACGTGGGCATCACCGACCCGCAAGCGCTAACCGGCTTTGTCTCCAGAAAGCGGAACAGCGGGGTCTATCTGTCCGTGCTCGGCTTCGGCATGGGCAACTACAACGATGACTTGATGCAGCGCCTGGCCCAGAACGGCAACGGCAACGCCGTCTATATCGACAGTCTGTCCGAGGCTCGTAAAGCCCTGTCGGAGGAGGCCACGGCATTGCTCTTCCCTATCGCCAAGGACGTGAAGATCCAGGTAGAGTTCAATCCGACAACGGTGAGTGAGCACCGGCTGATCGGCTATGAAACCCGCATGCTGCGCCGCGAAGACTTCAGCAACGACAAGGTGGACGCCGGCGACATCGGTGCCGGCCACACCGTGACCGCCATCTATGAACTGACGCCCGCTGGCTCCGGGGCCGAACGGACCGAACCCCTGCGCTACCAGGTTGCGGCACCGACCGGTAGTGCTTTCAAGGACGAACTCGCCTTCCTGAAGATCCGCTACAAGCTGCCCGAGGAAGAGACCAGCAAGCTGATCACCAGGCCCGTGACCTCGGCGGATGCAGCGGCGAGCGTTGAAGCTGCCCCGCGTGAGGCGCGTTTCGCCGCCGCGGTCGCCGCGTTCGGCCAGTTGCTGCGCGGCGGACGCTATATCGGTGATTACAACTACGACGATGTGGCCGCGCTCGCCCAGGACGCGCGCGGCCAGGATCCCTATGGCTACCGGGCCGAGTTCATCGGCCTAGTCAAGCTCGCGGAATCCGCCGCTGCCCTGGCGCCGCTGCCATCCCCCGATACAATAAACGGCCCCTAGGAATTTTTCTCAAACAGGACGCCGGCCTCGCGTAACTGTTGCACCTCTTCGGGCGAACGTTTCAGGTATGCGGTGAGAATTTCCTGGTTATGCTGTCCCAGGGTGGGAGCCTTGAGCGGCAGGTCGTCAGGAAAACTGGAAAAGCGGAGCGGCATGCCGGGAATATCAAACTCGCCGACAATGGGGTCATTGATGGTGCGTACGGTGCCGCGTTCCCGCAGGCGGGAGTGCTGTGTCGTTTCCGCCACGAACACCCCTCCCGTTACTCTACCTCCCGCAGGGCCTTCACTGCGCCATATAGCCGCCGTCAACCGGCATCGGATGCCCGGTGACAAAAGACGCCGCATCCGAGCACAGCCAGACGACCGCCTCCGCAATTTCCTCGGGCTGCCCCAAACGGCCTACCGGCTGGGCGGCGGCCATTTTCTCCACCACTCGAGGGCGCCGCTGGCCGACGCTCTGAAGCATGGGCGTATCAATCGGACCGGGGCAGACGGCATTGACGCGAATACCGGCCTTGGCATACTCCAGGGCAGCCGTTTTGGTCAGGCCGACCACGCCATGTTTACTGGCAACATAGGCGCCGGCGCGCGGCACGCCGATCAGCCCGGCATCGGACGCCGTATTGACGATGGCCCCCTTACCCTGGGTGAGCATGCGCGGAATCTCCGCCTTCATGCACAGCCAGACCCCCGTCAGATTAATGGCAATGATGCGCTCCCAGTTCTCCTCCGTGCAGTCAACCGTGCTCTGTGCCTTGCCGGCTATGCCCGCGTTATTATGCGCGCAGTCCAGGCGGCCATAGGTCTCAACCGTCGTATTGATTAACGCTTCTACATCAGCCGCCTGGGAGACATCGGCTTGCACAAAGACCGCCTGGCCGCCCGCGCTCTGAATCAGGCGAACCGTTTCCTCTCCGCCTTCGACGACGACATCGGAAACGACCACCTTGGCACCTTCACGCGCAAAGGCCAGAGCCGACTGCCGGCCTATGCCCGACCCGCTGCCGGTGACCAACGCCACTTTGCCCTCAACCAGTCCTGCCATGTGTCACTCCTTATTGGGGGAGACACTATCAACAAAATGAGTCACCGGTAAAGGGAGAGATCCAGCTTCTCCTATTGCTTTCTTTTTGAAAGCGTCCTAGCATTCTGAAGTGCGAAGAGAGGCGACCTTTGATAGCTCCTTCTGGATTCATGCGGTCTATTTAGACTTAGTTGATTTCCTTCCGAGCGACTACGCGCTCATTTGTACTAAAGCGGTAGAAAAGGAATTGGGTCGTGAGAATCCAACGAGCTTACGGCTCCAGGAACTATTGTCTGGAGACTGCGTCAAGTTGGGGGCACCTCAATCTATCAAGCTCAAACTGTATGGAGACGGAGAACGAGCGGCTATCAATCTCGCCCTGGAAAGACAATGCCTATTACTGATTGACGACTGGCGACCGTATGAAGCGGCACAGGCGGCTGGAGCTGAGGTCGTTAATATAGGAGCGTATCTGGTGCAGTTATACGACCGGAAACATATTTCGTTTGAGCGTGTAGTAAGCGATTTCGCTCACTTGACAAGGCGGGGGACATTCCGGCCTACGTGGCTCCAAGCTGCTCTCAAGCTCGTCGCAGAAATCCGACAGAGGAGAATGGACTGATGGGAAAAGTGAAGCCCTCGAAAACAACAGTGACGGTCCGTTTAACAGATGAAGAGTATGAGGTGGTCCAACGACTGTGCACCCTCAAGAAGACGACGTGTACAGGGTATTTGACCTTGCTTGCCACCAACCAGGCCAAGAAAGAGTTGCTTCGGTATGCAGCCGAAGAGTATATGGAAGGCGGCGCTTCCGTGAGCACGCTGGTGAAAAAGACTGGTTTGGACGCCCCGACTATTCTGGATGAAGTGGCGCGTCTGACAGGCGAGGATACCCGTGCCGTGGCTGGTTTTCTGTCGGCCGTGAAAACATTATCAAAGGCCAATAATGATCCGGAGTTTTATCAGGTCGCAGTCAAAGTGCTGAAGTAGAGGACCTCTGGTTCACAATGCATGAACGCAATACCTTCTCTCTCGTCTCTACTACCGATGCTCCTCGACCACGACTCCGGCCTTGCGCAGTTGTCGGACTTCTTCCACGGATCGTCCCAAATACGAAGTCAGCACCTCTTCGTTATGCTGTCCCAGCGTGGGCGCGTGGAGGGGGAGTTCGTCCGGGAACTCGGAAAACTTGAGCGGAAAACCGGGTACGTCGAGATCACCATGGATAGGGTCGTTGATTGTTGTCACGGTCCCACGTTCTCGCAGATGCGGGTAGTCGAGAGTCTCCGCCACAGAGAGCACCGGAGCGACTGGAACGTGAAAACTCTCTAGGTGAGCAACTGCACTCTCGACATCAGGAAACGTCTGCAACCAGTCTTCGACCAGTTTGGTAACTTCGTCTCGCCGCTTGAGCCGGGCTTGATCCGTACTGTACTGTGGATCGTCAATCAGCTCAGGCCGTTCGATCGCTTTGCAGAAATCCGGCCAGTGATGGAAAATGGCCATGATAACCAAGTAGCCACCGTTGCCACGAAAGACGCCTGAGGGGCAGGCATAAGTCATATGGCGGCCAACACGGGTGGGCTGAATGGCGCCTTCTGTGGCACGCGGGGTATGCACGTTGACCTCGTGGTAGTGGTAGTACACATCCAACAGCGCAACATCGAGATGTTGGCCCCGACCGGTATTGTCCCGGTGGCGTAAGGCCGCCAGGACGGCGAGTGCGCCATGTACCCCTGTGCTGACATCCCCCATCCCGACCAGCGGGATGTACGGTGCATCGTCCTCCTCTCCGATCATTGAGGTCACCCCGGAGTACGCCTGAGCGATATAATCGTAGCCAGGCTTATGGGCTAAAGGGCCGGTCTGGCCAAGGGCAGAGATAGAGCACAGAATGATATCAGGCTTGAGCTCTTTGAGCCGCTCATAACTGAGGCCCATATCTGCCATGACACCGGGCTTGAAATTCTCAACCACGATATCAACGTGCTGAATCAGCTCGGTCACAAGCGCCATGCCGCGCGGATCGCGCAGATTGACACACAGACTTTTCTTGCCTCGATTGTGCTGAACGTGGAACAAGCTGCGCTTGTTGCCAAACATTGAGAAATTCCGCCCAAGATCGCCCTTGGGCGCAGACTCGACCTTAATGACATCCGCTCCCATCTCGGCCAGCATGCGGCTACACGTCGGGCCGGCGAGAGCACGGGTGAAATCGAGCACTCGCAGTCCGCTGAGAACATGTTGCGTACCTTGGGTCGTCATAGTCATCCCCTTACTACGAATTTTTCTCAAACAGGACGCCGGCCTCGCGTAACCGTTGCACCTCTTCGGGCGAACGTTTCAGGTATGCGGTGAGAATTTCCTGGTTATGCTGTCCCAGGGTGGGAGCCTTGAGCGGCAGGTCGTCAGGAAAACTGGAAAAGCGGAGCGGCATGCCGGGAATATCAAACTCGCCGACAATGGGGTCATTGATGGTACGCACGGTACCGCGTTCCCGCAGGTGGGGATGCTGCGTTGTTTCGGCTACCGACAAGACCGGCGCAACCGGGACACCGAACTGCTCCATATGGGCAACCGCGCTCGCAACATCGGGAAAGCTTGCCTGCAACCAGTCTTCGATAATCTGGACGACCTCATCCCGATGTTCGAGGCGGAGCGCCTCGGTGCCATAGCGTTCATGGTCCACCAACTCCGGTTTCTCCATGGCCGCACACAGGTCCTTCCAGTGATGCAGAAAGGCCATGATGACAAGCGAACCGCCCTTGGCCCGAAAAATGCCCGCCGGACAGACATAGGTTAAATGCCGACCGGCCCGGGTCGGATTCATTTTGCCCTGAGTGCCGCTGTACTGATGGACGTTGACCTCGTGATAATGGTAGTACACGTCCAGCAGGCCGATATCGAGATGCTGGCCCTCTCCCGTACGGTCGCGGTAGCGCAGGGCGGATACGACAGCCAGGGCACCGTGGACGCCCGTGCTGACATCCCCCATCCCGACCAACGGCAGATACGGGGCTTCGTCCGGGTCGCCAATCATGGAGGTGACCCCGGAGTATGCCTGGGCAATATAGTCATAGCCGGGTTTGGTGGACAGCGGTCCTTTTTGGCCCAGGGCCGAGATGGAGCACAGGATAATATCCGGCTTGATTTTCTTGAGTTCCTCATACCCCAGCCCCATCTGGGCGATCACGCCGGGCTTGAAATTCTCGACCACCACATCCATCTGCGCCACCAACTCTTTAATAATGTCCATGGCTTTGGGGTCGCGGATATTCACGCATAAACTCTTCTTGCCGAGATTCTGCTGAATGAAGTAGAGGCTGCGTTCCTTTTCAAAAACCGAGATGCCACGCACCATATCGCCGCGGGGCGCGGACTCGACTTTAATCACATCGGCTCCCATCTCGGCCATCATCCGGGTACAACTCGGTCCGGCCAGGGCGCGGGTAAAATCCAACACCCGCAGGTCGCTCAGAATATGCTCCATTCCGTGTGGCATGGTGTTCCTCCGTTTCAGGTATGTGCTCTCAATCCCACATCAGCCCGCCATCAACATTGAACGACTGGCCGGTGATATTGCGTGCCTCATCCGAAGCCAGGAAGACGGCCATATTGGCTATATCATCCGGGCTGTTGGAGCGCTTGAGGGGAATCGAGGCATCCAGCCGGGATATCGCCTGTTCTTCGCTTATTCCCTCGCGCTCGGTGAGTTGCTTCATAACGTTGGTGTACAAATCCGTGCGGGTGGCGCCGGGACAGATGGCATTCACATTGATATTATGTTTGGCGAGTTGCGAGGCACCGATACGGGTCATGGCGATGACGGCTCCCTTTGAGCCGGCGTACGAGATATTCGACGTGCCCCGAAAGCCCTTGCCGGCGATGGACGCGATGTTAATGATCCGGCCTTCTTTGCGTTTCGCCATCTCCCGTGCCACCGCCTGCATGCAGAAAAAGACGCCCTTGGCATTAACCGAATGAATCCAGTCCCAGTCTTCCTCAGTGACATCAAAAAACCCCAGGCTTTTTGTCACACCGGCATTATTGACCAGAATATCAATCCGGCCAAAGGTTTCCATTGCGGTGGTGACCATGGCGTTGATGTCTTCCACCCGTCCCATGTCTGTTTTGACAAACAGGCCGCGGCGGTCGTGGGCGTTCACCTCAGTCGCGGTTTGCCTGCCGGTGACCTCATTGATTTCCGCGCCAACGACATGGGCGCCCTCCTTGGCACACCGCAGGGCAATGGCCTTGCCCATGCCGGTTCCAATCCCCGTCACGATGGCGATCTTCTCTTTGAGCAACATACTGTCCCTCCTTCGCTGGTGGCGTAGTCTTAGAAACGGTGAGTGCGGGGATCGCGCCCCTATGCGTGAAACTCCGGCATCACTTCCTTGGCAAACAGCTCCAAGCCCTGACGCGCACGCTCAGGGTCGCGCGCTCCGGCGTGAAAATAGAAAGCAACCTGATCGAGACCAAATTCGTCGTTGAGTTCGTGCAGCCGGCGGCGGCACTCGGCCGGGGTGCCCACAACCGCCCGTTCTTCTACATCGTCCGGCATGGAAAGAATAAATTCGAGGTAGGAACGCATGGGGTCGTGAGCCGGGACTTGACCGAGTGCCTCGCGGGGCACAAATGAGGTGATTAATTCAGTATAGGCGCGGGTAGTCGCGCGCGCATCGCGTACGGCTTCCTGATGATCGTTATTAACGAACAGAAAGAAGATACACGTCGTCCGGGTTGGCCCATGTCCGTGTTCCTGCAAGGTGGCACGGTAATGCTGGAGTCGGGAGACGACCTCGGGGTGGGGCGCGCTCAACCAGGGAGCGATAAACGCGTTGTCTCCGACCTTACCGGCTCCGTCAAACGATTCACGACTGAGGGTGCCGCGATAGATCGGTGGGTGGGGCTGCTGGACTGGCTTGGGGCCGACCGACAACGATGGCACCTGCCAAAAGCTACCCCGATACTCAAAGGGGTCCTCAGTCCAGGCCCGGCGGATAATCTCCAGGGACTCTTCGTAGCGCGCACGACTCTCGGCCTGATCAACACAAAATCCTTCAAAATGCTTTGGAATAATGCCGCGTCCGGCCCCAAAGTTGAGCCGGCCGTTGCTCAGGATATCGAGCATGGCAAAGTCTTCGGCCTTGCGCAGCGGATTCTCAAACGGCAGGAGACTGATCGCCGTGCCCAGCCGGATGCGCGAGGTCTCGCGCGCCACGGCGGTCAGAAACATTTGCGGACTGGGACAAATGCCAAACGCATAGAAGTGTTCCTCACCCAACCAGATCGAGTCAAAGCCGAGTTCCTCGGCCTGGATGCAGATATCAAGCGTATCCTGAAAATACCGCGCCTCGTCTTGCTTGTCGCGGAAAAAATCAAAAAGAGAAAACAGACCAAATTCCATGAAAAACTCCTTATGCAGGCAGGACGAGGTGATCCCACTCCTAGGGTCTAAAGCGGTGAACGAAATTCCGGCATGACCTCATTGGCAAATAATTCCAGTCCATAGCGCGCCCGCTTGGGGTCGCGCGCCCCGGCGTGAAAATAAAAGGCGACTTGGTCCAGCGCAAATTCGTCATCCAGCTCGTGCAGCCGGCGGCGGCATTCGGCCGGCGTACCGACCACCGCACGCTCCTCAATCTGATCGGGCATGGCCCGGGCGAAGTCGATGAATTGTCTGACCGGATCGGCGGTGTGCATCTTGGTGAGCAGCTCTGCGGGGATCATATTCGTGAACAGATTGGTGTAGGCACGGGTCACGGCCTGTCCCTCGCGCAGGGCGACATTATGGTCCGGGTCCACGAACAGAAAGAAAATGCAGGTCGTTCGCTTCTGGCCATGGCCGTTTTCTTCGAGCACGGCGCGGTAGCGCTGGACGCGCTTGCGCACCGCGGGATGGGGGCCGGTGAGCCAGGGCACGATGAAGGCGTTATCACCGATAATTCCTGCGCCTTCAAACGACTCTGTACTGATCGTGCCGCGATAGATGGGTGGGTGAGGCTGCTGGACGGGTTTGGGGCCGAGTGACAATGACGGCACCTGCCAGAATTCGCCCTGATACTCAAAGGGGTCCTCGGTCCAGGCGCGGCGGATGATTTCCAGCGACTCTTCATAGCGCGCCCGACTCTCGCGCAGCGGCACCCGAAAGCCCTCGAAGTGTTTGGCAATAATGCCGCGCCCGACCCCGAAGTCGAGCCGGCCGTTGCTCAGGATATCGAGCATGGCAAAGTCTTCGGCCTTCCTGAGCGGATTCTCAAACGGCAGGAGACTGATCGCCGTGCCCAGCCGGATACGCGAGGTCTCGCGCGCCACGGCGGTCAGGAATATCTGCGGACTCGGACAAATCCCAAAGGAGTAGAAATGCTCTTCTCCGAACCAGACCGAGTCAAAGCCCAACTCTTCGGCCAGAATACTCAGTTCCAGCGTATCCTGAAAATACTGGACCTCGTCCTGTCGATCCCGGAAAAAGTCGAATAACGAAAATAAGCCGAATTCCACGAATACCCTCCCTTTCGTTCGTTTGTCCGAGACCCACGGCCTATCCGCAATCCGCAACCCCGTGTGGCACCGTACGCCTCGCCTCAGCAATATACGCGGCTGCCTCATCTGCCAAGAGCAACTCATCCTGCGTCTCGGAGTTGACTGAGCCGACGGAGTTCAGGATAGGCTCACAGGCTCAAAAAGTTCTCCGGTGGAAAAGGAATGGGGGGCAATATATGCTTCCCACAATGAGTCGGCAACGCAAATGGAAGCTGGCTGCGGCTGGCGTCCTGATATGGGCGCTCTGCCTGCCGCTTGCGCATGGAGCGGAACTCGATACGCTGACCGACCGGATTGTCGGCGGTACCTCGCTGCTGCGCGCCCACCGGCCCAGTCTGAGCACCCGGGCGCTGCACGAGGCGGCGCTGCGTTTTCAACAGGCACGCTACTCCCGAACAGGCAGGTTGCGTAGGCAGTATGCCGAGTTGACCGCCGCGTTCAGAAATGTCCGCGCGTCGTACGGATTTGCCCTGGACCGTGAGGTCGAGTTCATCCTGGCCCACCTCCAGCAAGATATTCGGGCGCTGGACGGAAGACTCGTGTCCACGTTTGAGCCGTCTCCGCCTTCCTCTCAGGTGTACTCATATGGCTTCATTCGAGAGGAAACATGTCTCGGCGGAAACGTAGCCGGTAAACGTCCCTGCCCCAATCAGACCAACGTGCTGACGTTTCGACTGCCACGCGGCGCGATACGTATTACCAATCTGGTCGGAGAGTGGCGGGACTACGGACTCAAGGGCAAGCTGCTGGTCCATATCGACGGCATCCGGGTGTGGCGGACCGATGTGAAGAAAAAATGGGACCGGGACAGAAAGCTCCTTGACCATCCCGTTCCGTCCGGGGCAACTGTCAGCCTGCGCAGCGAGAACGGCGACCCGATCTGGATTCGCCGGTTCGAGGTCAAGTACGCCCGAAACTGAATCGCCCGCGTCTCGGAGTTGACTTACCCGCCCGAGTCCAGGATAGTCTGGGGGCTCAAAAAATTCTCCAACGGAGGTGTCTGGTATGAAGATGTATAGTTATCAGCTCAGTAATTTTGCCGGGAAGTGTCGGGTCGCGGCCTACGAAAAAGGGCTCAACATCGAGTTCGTTGATCCGCGCGAGAACCCAGGTCAAAAAGAGTACAAAAAAATCAATCCCACCGGCAAGGTCCCGGCCCTGGAAACCGACGACGGACAGCTCATTGCCGAGTCGGAAGTCATTAACGAGTATCTGGAGGATAAATTCCCGGAGACGCCGTTGCTGCCGAGCGATGCAGGAGGACGCGCCGCGGTCCGTTCCATTACGCGCTATCACGATCTGTATATCGACCCGCCGATGCGCGCGTGTTTTCCCAAGCTGTTCGGCCAGGACCTGGACGACCAGTTCATTGCCGACAAGATCGCCGAAGTGAATAATAATCTCGATCAGCTCGAAGCGTCGATTTCCGACGGGCCGTGGCTGGCCGGCGAGGCTTTTACCCTGGCCGATGCCGCCCTCGCGCCGACCCTGTTTCTGATGGATAATCTGCTGCCGAACTTCGGCTCAAAGAAGCCGTTCGAGGGCCGGCCCAAACTGGCCTCCTGGTGGCAGCGCATCCAAGAGCGGGAGTCCACCAAGACGGTGCTGGGCGAACAGGGGGCCGCCCTGGCAGCCATGATGAAGGGCTAAATCTCAGTCAGAACAAAAGGAAAAAAGGGCGGTCGGACAACCGCCCTTTTTTCTTGTGCTATTGCACGCAAGTGCACGCAAGAAGGTGGACAGCTAGCCGTCCGTACATTTGGGGTCGCACTGGACGGCTTGCTGGGCCGCGTCTTTTTCGCACGACTCGCTGGTCGCATAGGTGTTTTTCTGGTCCAGACACTCCAGGATGCTGTTGATCTGAACCGTCAGGCAGTCCCTGAAACACTCCGGGGCGTTATCCCCGCCTGCGGCTTCCAGTTGATCGTTGACATAGGTTGAGAGTGCCCCAAACCGTGCCAGGATATTCGTTGCCCCCGTTTCAGTCGGTTCTGATGGGGTGTAGCCCTCCGGATAGCCGTCCGCGGCTCTCACCGGAGCGGCAGCGATAAGCACGCCGAGACAGAGCCCACCACATAGCGTCAGGAGTGTCTTCTTCACTGGCATATTTCTCTTCCTTTCTCTCTGTCCAATTACGAAGTTCTTACATTGAAAGAACGAGTGTTTCATACCTTCCTCGCTACGGTTGCGCAACTCCAAAGAGCCGACTAAGGACAAAGGCATGGCTCGCGGGCGCGCGGTGAAGAGACGCAGGCGTTCTGCCGTGGCCGTCTGGCTGAACTGGATGTGCCAGCTTGCCACCGTTCTTGTGGCCTTTTGGTGGCCGGCCCTGCTCTCCGACCCCATCTATACCTCCCGGCAGGTCCGCTTGGCTGGTCAGCAGGTCGCCTTGCCGGATGGCGCTGTTGCGCAGACCGTAGAAGAGCGGGCGATGGCCATTTTCTGGATGTGGAAGCACCGCACGCTGGCCCGGGACCCCTGGCTCTTCGGGCCGTACCGCGGGCTGCGGGATGTTAATGGCCGTACGCAGACCCTGATGGTGATTGCAGGCATCTGGCTCGTGCGAGCGGGGGTCTTTATCTGGCAGCGTTCCGCCGCCAAGCGCACTCAGTACCTCTGAAACCGTCGTTTCTTTCCTGGATTTCTGTGTGTCGCCGTGGTAGAGCCTGAAACAAAGGGGGAGGTCCTATGACTCATACTGTCCAGGTCGTATGCCCGCACGATTGTCCGGATTCCTGTCTCATGGATGTGACTGTCGAGCACGATCGAGCAGTCAGGATTACGGCGAGCAAAGAACATCCATTTACGCGTGGAGCCTTGTGCGCAAAGGTCAACAAGTTTCTGGATCGGGTGTACGCACCGGACCGTCTGCTGTATCCGGTCAAGCGCGTCGGCCCGAAAGGACCCGGGGCACAGTTCGTCCGGATTTCATGGGATGAAGCCGTCTCGACCATTGTGGAGAAAATGCAGGCCACGATGGCAACGCACGGACCGCAGTCCATCCTGCCCTATTCATACCGGGGCAATAACGGGGTGTATCAGAGCAACGGGATCGACCGGCGCTTCTTTCATGCGCTGGGTGCCTCCACCCTGGCGCGTACGATTTGCGCTGGCGGCTTGCTGGGCGCAATGGACTACTCCGATGTGTTCTTTGGCTTTGCTCCGGAGGGCCTGGTGGAGAGTAAACTCATCATCTTCTGGGCCTCTAACCCACTCAACACGGGCTTCCATATCTGGCCCTTCGTCCGCCAGGCTCAGCGTCGGGGGGCGCGGCTGATTGTCATTGACCCGTATCGTTCGCGAACCGCCCGAGCGTGCGATGAGCATATCGCTGTCCGGCCGGGAACTGACGCGGCCTTGGCTTTGGCCATGATGAAGATCATTGAAGCAGAGGGGCTGGCCGACCTTGACTATGTACAGCAGCATACCATCGGCTTCGAGCCATTTTTCAGCCGCCTGCACTCCCTCTCGCTCCCGGACCTGGCGCAGACGTGTGATGTTCCAGTGGCCACCATTCAGGACCTGGCGCGCACCTATGCGACGACCCGGCCGGCGGCGATCCGAACCGGCGTCGGTATCCAGCGTAACGGCGGAGGGGCAGCCGCCGTCCGCGCCGTGGCCTGTCTACCCGCGCTGACCGGGGCCTGGCGGGAGGTTGGCGGGGGCTTGTGTAACTTCGGCGGAGCCATGTTTACGGCCCAGAATCTCAAAGGGGCCATGCGCTTTGATCTCTCGCCGGATGGCACCCGTGAGATCAATATGATGCGGCTGGCCGAGCATCTGCTCGACCCCAGTTTTGATCCGCCCATCAACGTGCTGCACGTCTACAACTGCAATCTGGCCGCCTCCCTACCCGATCAACCAGGACTGCGGCGTGCGCTGCAACGGGTGGACCTGTTTACTGTTGTCCACGATCTTTTCCTGACGGATAGCGCCGACTATGCGGATATTGTCCTGCCGGCGACCTCTCCGCTTGAGCAGGATGATATGGTTCTGGCCTACGGCGGTGATTTTGGCAGCTTCAGCCGCAAGGCGCTCGAACCGCTGGGCGAGGCCAAGTCGAACGCCGACGTGTTTCAGATGTTGGCGACCGGGCTGGGCATCACCGAGCCGGCGGTGCACGCTTCGGCGGAGGTATTTACCGCCGAGGCTCTCAAGGACGGGCTGTCCGCCACCGACTTCCTGTCTCGTCCCTTTATGCCGACCCGCCCCGAGCCCGACCTGCTGCCCAGGGCGCAGGGCGGCTTCCTGACTCCTTCGGGAAAATTCGAGTTCTTGTGTGAAAAAATGGAGCGGGCCGGGCTTGATCCGCTGCCGGCCTTTGTCCCCCCCCACGAGACTCTGAGCGAGGGACCGTTTCCGCTGAATTTCCTGCCGCGCAAGCATAAGGATTCGCTCAATTCCTCCTATGGTCATTTGCCGGTGATGCGCCGTCAGGAATCTACGGACCGGACCCTGGAAATCCACCCGCACGATGCGGACGCCCGCGGCTTGGACACGGGCGATGAGGTGCGGGTGTTCAACGACCGTGGCGCATTCGTTCTGCCGGTCGTCATCTCCGAGCGGGTCCAGGCCGGCACGGTTGCCACCTTCTGGGGCTGGTGGGACAAATTGGCCGGAGGGAAGGGCAATGTCAATAATGTCACTTCGACCCAACTGACGGACATTGGCGGCGGTGGCACCTTTTATGACTGCCGCGTTGAGGTCGAACGCTGGGACGGACAGGCACTCGCATAAGACATCGCTCAAGAGGAACCAAGCATGCCTCGAATGGAGCCCGTCGATGATCTTCCGACCGCCATGCTCCGGGTCCGCATGAGCGGCCAGGACGCCCACTATGGGGGCAATCTGGTTGATGGTGCGAAAATGTTGCAACTCTTTGGCGATGTGGGAACAGAGTTGAGCATTCGTCTGGACGGGGATGAGGGATTGTTTCGCGCGTATGACAACGTGGAATTTCTCGCCCCGGTCTATGCCGGCGACTTCATTGAGGCGTCCGGGCGTATCACACGTGTCGGGCGGACCTCGCGGCGGCTCGAATTCGAAGCCTGGAAAGTGATTGTGCCTCGCCCCGATATTTCCGATTCGGCTGCGGACCTGCTCGAAGAACCGGTCCTGGTCTGTAAGGCCGGCGGCACCTGCGTGACCCTGCAGGAAAGGCAGCGAAAAGGGAGCGAGAGCAATTCACGCTAGGCTGTAGCGACCTTTTCGCTCTCGTCATGCCGGACCCCGGATCATGTCCGGGGCAGGCTTTGATTCGGTATCCAGCGGCCGGATCACCCGGACCGGACTCCTATGGTGAAACAGTGAGAAAAGAGAGTCACCATGAAATTTATTTTCTGGTTTCCCGTTTCTATCGTCTTGTTGTGGGTCTGCGCGGCTCCGTACTCCGTTGCGGCGGAAGACGTTGAGGTCGCGAACTGTTTCAAGACTGATCTGGTACCCGCAACCCGATTCGTTGCCTGCCGAGTGGCAGCTGAAGCTGGACACGCAGATGCGCAGTACAGTCTCGGCTATATGTACAGCATGGGGGAGGGTGTGCCGCAGGACTATGCGGAGGCAGCGGTATGGTATCATCGGGCCGCCGAGCAGGGAGACACGAGTGCGCAGGTCAATCTCGGCTACATGTATGATGTGGGCCAAGGCGTGGCGCAGGACTATGCAGAGGCGGCGGTATGGTATCGTCGGGCCGCCGAGCGGGGAGACGCTCAGGCACAGTCTAACCTCGGCATCATATATTACATGGGCCAAGGCGTGGCGCAGGACTATGCGGAGGCGGCGGTATGGTATCGTCGGGCTGCCGAGCAGGGGGACGCTCAGGCACAGTCTAACCTCGGCGTCATGTACTACAGGGGTGAGGGCGTGGCGCAGGACTATGCGGAAGCAGCGGTATGGTATCGTCGGGCTGCCGAGCGGGGAGACGCTGAAGCGCAGTTCAACCTCGGCGTCATGTACTACAAGGATGAGGGCGTGGCGCAGGACTATGCGGAAGCAGCGGTATGGTATCGTCGGGCTGCTGAAGCCGGACACGCGAATGCCCAGTTCAATCTTGGCTATATGTACAATACGGGTGAGGGTGTGGCGCAGGACCATACGGAGGCAGCGGTATGGTATCGTCGGGCTGCTGAAGCCGGACACGCTAGGGCGCAATCCAGTCTCGGCGTCATGTACTACAAGGGCGAGGGCGTCCCGCAGGATTATATCCTGGCCTACATGTGGTTCAATCTCGCTGGCGCAAACGGCCCCAAAAAGTTGCTTGAGGTTCGCGACTTGGTGGCCAAGGAGATGTCCCCGGCCCAGGTCGCCGAGGCCCAGCACTTGTCCCAGCAGTGGACAGCAACGCATCGGGCCGGGACGGAGTAGTACGGAATGGGCCGCTGAGGGTTTGACACGATGGCATCCCGATTGAGGTGCTCATCGGCCTATATCCTCTTCGCCTGGGCGAGGAGTAAATCGCTATACGACTCGGCAACAAGATCGTACGGCTGAATACCCAGCGCGTTCTGAAATGACTGGCACTGGGCGCGGAGCCGTTCCGGGCCGAGAGTGCCTTCGCTATCAATGGCCTCGATTTCAACAAAATGTCCGAGTCCTTCGACGCGATCAATATGAAATTTGACGTTGTCGATAAACGCAATCTCTCGTTGCTTTTTGACCACAACAAGCACGCCTAAAGCCTGGGTGAGTTGGGCTTTGAGGGCCGAATCCGACGGTGTCTTGGTTAAAAGGACATTCGATTGTTTGGCCGACTCCTGATCTGCGCGCTCGTAGTAGATCAGGGCGTTCTCAATACTGCCTTCCCGGAGCTTGAGCCGTCCGTGTGGGACCTGAAAATAGGTATCTGTCTGGTGGTCGATGCCTCTTACGTCTGCGCCGTGCGAGCGCAGATAGTCCCGGACGCGCTGGGCCTGCGTGCAGCGGGCCTTGATTTCAACGATGGTGATGAGGGACATATAAACGATAAAACAAGAGAGGGGCGACCTACTGGCCGCCCCTCTCTTGCAAACTTCGTAGACAGGGCAGACTCTGAAGACGGCGCATTACGCGCTGCGCAGCACCTGCCCGGCAAACGCGCCGGTATGGTCGAGCCCGTCCATAAAGACCTGGCCGTTGACCAGGGTGTACTCATAGCCCGCGGACTTTTGAATATAGCGCCCGCTTCCGGCAGGGAAATCGTACACAAAGGTCGGCGGCGGCAGACGCAGATTGTCATAATCAATGACGTTCACATCGGCGTAGGCGCCTTCACGTAACACGCCCCGGTCATGAATGCCGAACAGTTGAGCCGGCTCCGCGGTCAGCATATGAATGGCCTGTTCGAGCGCGAAGTGTTCGCGTTCTTTGACCCAATACTTCAGAAAATAGGTCGGCAGGCTGGAATCCATGATCTGCCCGCAATGGGCGCCGGAGTCGCCCAGGCCGATGACGACCTGCGGATGATCCAACATGTGCTGCACGGCCTCAAACTGCGGGTTGAGGAAGGGATAGTTGAACAGCGTCTCGCCATTATTGTCGAGCGACAGGGCGATAAAGGCTTCGCCCGGACTCACTCCAAGGCGGTCGGCATGGGTCTGGAGACTGTCCGGTGCCCCCAGGTCATAGCGCACTTCACCTTGAGGCAGAACAAAAATCTGGCTGAAATCGATCGGCGGTGGGTCGTCCTTGGCTTCCTGTACCATTCGTGCCTGATAGGCCGGATCGCGCAGCTTGGCGACTTTGTCGGCCAGGCTCAGGCCGCGCAGGGCTCGCCACGCCGGAGCCCGGTCAAACGGTGTCCGATTGACAAAGCCGAACAGCACGCCAATGCCCCGCGTGGTGGACTGGGCAAAGACTTGGGCGCCGCGCTTGGCGCTGGCGTTGATCTGGTCCAGCATGGACGCATACGCCGTCGGATGCGGGCGGCTCTGGGCCAGGCCAAAGGTCACGGGCCGGCCGGTGGCCAGACTGACTTCCGTCATCCAGTGCACCTCGCGTTGCAGGTCTTCCTGGCTGCCGCTGTCGATACCCGGCGCGGCCTCAACCACGCCGCGTTGCAGCTCGCCCAGCGCGCTGGCAATGCCCATCAACTCGTCAAACTCGGCAAAAGTACCGGGAACGGGCTGCCCCTCCGGGGTGCGATGGAGAATGGTCCGCGAGGTAGAGAATCCGAGCGCCCCGCCGGCAATGGCTTCGGCGACAATATCACGCATCTTGCCAATGGCCTCGGGGTTGGCGGGTTTGTTTTCCAGGCTTTCCTCACCCATGGCCCAATAGCGGACCGCGCAGTGACCAACCATACCGCCGACGTTGACCCCTTTGGGAGCCGTATCGAGTGCCTTGAGATATTCCCCGTAGGTTTCCCATTTCCAGGGCATGCCTTCGGTAATGCTCGCCGCGGGGATATCTTCCACCGATTCCATTAAGTGAGCCAGATAGTCCCGGTCTTGCGGACGGCACGGGGCAAAGGTCACACCGCAGTTGCCCATGACAACCGAGGTCACGCCGTGCCAGCACGAGGAGGAGACCGCGGGGTCCCACCAGATCTGGGCGTCCAGGTGGGTATGAATGTCAACAAAACCGGGGGTGACGAGCTTGCCTTCGGCATCGATGGTCCGTTTGGCTGCCCCGGTCACCGTACCGATTTCAGCGATCCGGTCGCCCTGGATGGCAACATCCGCGTGGCGTTGTTGACTGCCGGTGCCGTCAATGACGGTGCCGTTTTTAATAACGATATCGTAGGCCATAGCTCCTCCTTGTGTGCCGTCGTGCGTTTCAGCGCTCCACTTTGCGCAATTCGGGGCCTCGTGTCAATTCGACTCAAAAAATCCCCTCCCTGGAGGGGTGGCGCGTAGCGCCGGGGTGGGTTCCCCGGCCCATTATTGGTTTCATACCCCTACGGAGGTAAGTGGTCGTTTTAGCGAGGATAGGAGGAGAGGAAAGGGAAACGGGATGAGTTTTAATACTCTGTGACTTTTGCATACTGGAGTCGACAAGTATAATGGCCGACAAAATTCTGAAGGTATCACATGGGCATTAACGCGCTAACACACCGGGAAGACGGCTCAGAAGTCGGGATTCCCGTTTCCCACGACGATTGGGTGAGCGCAGGCCGCACCCGGAACTGGATGCTGGACGATCCGCTCATCGACTGGCTGCAACTGTACGGAAAAAATCGTGACTACATACCAAAGAAAGATTGGTCCAGCTACGATAAGGACCTGGATTTCCTGGAGTTTATTTTTGAACGAGGCGGTGAATTCGAGGCTGGCATACTCGGGCTGTTTCAAGAGCAGTATGAGGTCAGCACGGTCGCCCAGGACTATCGGGAAATCAGCAGGCTGGATAAGGCAGAGGAAACCTTTGAGGCAATGCGGAAGGGCGCGCCCATTATTTACCAAGCCGTGTTATGGGACGCCCAAAATATGAACTACGGCTCACCGGACTTCCTGATACGTAGCGATGTGTTGTGGAAGATGTTCCCTGATTCTATGCCGGAGCAGGAGGCCGTAGCGTCTGCGCCTGACTTAGGGGAGAACGACTGGCATTACCGCGTCGTGGACACCAAGTTTACGACGTTGCACCTGAACGCCAAAGGCACGGAGCTTGCCAACAAAGACAGCACACCAGCATACAAGGCGCAGTTGTATATCTACAACCGGATGCTGGGTCGCTTGCAGGGTTTCGAGCCGCTCGCTTCGTTTCTCCTCGGGCGCGGCTGGGAGTTGAAGAGCAAAGGAAACACTTATCGCGGTGCCAATGCAATGGAACGGTTGGGGTCGATTCCGCAGAATGGAACTATCGCTCGTGGAGTCCTCATTGCCAACGCCGTAGAGGATGCTCTCCGCTGGGTGCGTCGAGTTCGCACTGAAGGTGGGGATTGGCAGTTGCTCCCGAAGCCGTCTATGCCTGAGCTTTATCCTAATATGAGCAATGTTGACGATGGCGATATGATGCTGGAAATCAGACCTGCCGAGATAGAACCCGGCGTCGAGCAGGACAAATCCATAGCCCAATGGGTAGGTGTCAAAAAGTGGTTGGCAGACGAGTTGAAAGAGCTGACCCAGTTGTGGCGGGTGGGAGTACCAGGGCGCAAAAAAGCGCACGAGGTCGGCATCCACTGTTGGGACGACCCGCAGGTTACTCCGGCGACGGTGGGCGTTGGTGGCAACATATACGGGCCTACGCTTGAGCAGATTCTGGCGGTCAACACCGATGGCGGCCCGCCGATTCTCCCCGCGCGCATCGAGAGTGACCGGGACGAATGGTACGCCACGCCCAGCCTCGAATTCTATGTGGATTTCGAGTTTTGCAGCGACTTGAACGATGATTTTTCCAAACTGCCGGAGAAGGACGGGCAGCCGCTCATCTTTATGATTGGCTGTGGCCATGTGGAAAACGGAGAGTGGCGGTTCAAGTCGCTGGTTGTGCATCGTCTGACCGAGGATGAAGAACTCCGTATTATTCAAGAATGGGTGGCGTATATGTCAGCCGTCCGTAACCGGCTGGATCCGCAAAACGACAAGCCGCGCCTTTTCCACTGGCATCACGCCGAAGTAACCCAGATGGAAAATGCCTATAATTCAGCGAGGAAGCGGCACAAGGAGCGTGCCGACTGGCCCGAGCTGGGCTGGTACGACTTCCTGAATAAAGTGATGAACAAGGAACCCGTAGCAGTGCGGGGCGCGCTGGGTTTCGGCTTGAAAGCCGTAGCCAACGCCATGCACTCTCACGGCCTCATCGAAACGAATTGGGCCGACAGCCCAATTGACGGTCTGGGGGCAATGGTAGGCGCGTGGCGCTGTGACGAAGAGGCCCGACAAAAAGATGCGCCGATGACCGAGTTGCCGCTGATGGAGGAAATCGTCCGCTACAACGAGGTTGACTGCAAGGTAATGATGGAAATTGTCCGTTACCTACGGGCAAATCATTAAGGGAAAGGCGGCAGACCAATACAATGAGTAGAGCGAATTGCGCGTCGGTCGCTCTTTTGAGAAAGGAAGTCAATCCCTCTTTGCCCGGCTTGAGTAGGTCGAGTCTCGAAAAAAAGAGACGGGCGAGATGAAACAAACGCTATGCCGAAGCGCCCCGCCTCATGGGTTCTGCGGCCAGTTCTTTTACTTTTGGTTCGATAACCTGAAAACGAAACGCCTTCTCATCAAGGCAGGTCAGCAGACATTTGAGTGGCTCGCGTGTCAGGAGCTTTATCACCTCGGTTTGCCATTGAGAGGGGAGCTGTTTCAGGGTGTCGAACGAGAGTTCGGGTTGTTCCAGCAGTTGAGAATAAGAAAGCAACATGAGACGCACGGGAGTTCTATGGCTGACATCGGTCCAGAGAGTGACATTAGGGTGCAATTCAATGCCCTTTTGCGGCTTTTCGCCGGTAAGCCGAAAATCCCCGTCAAGGATGTCTCCTTCCATGTCATACACGATTCTAATTGATCCCATGACTAACTCCGTGAGACCTGATAGCGCTAGCGCATGGCCACCTGAATACATTTCAGCACGCCGTCCTGCATGGGCGTGGTTAGACCCTGACGGCGGGCGATGGTGAGTAACTCGGGGCTTCGTGTCAATTCGACCCTCAAGTCCCCTTCTATCTGGACAGGGGAACCAACTCCAGTCCCTTGAGCCGAGCGGGAGCCTGGGGTAAGACCCATCCAAGACCGATGAGCTGAGAAGCGAGAGCCGAGGCATGGAGCATCTGAACAAAGTGCAGCGTTACTTCGAGGCGCACGGCACGGCCTATCTGGTCTTGGAGTGTGTTGAAGGCGGCGAGACCCTGCGTGCCTTTTCCGTTACGCTGCTGGGCGCTAACGGCTATGGAGCTTGCCGACGTTTATGCCATCCCTGTTCCTGATCAGTGCCTTGACCAGCCTGTTGTCAGGCTGTTTGGCGACCTTCGGGCCGCAGGCCATCGAACGTACCCATCCGGCTTACAACGAAGCCATTATCGCGTCTATCAATGAGCAGATGCTCCAGAACCTGGTACGGATGCGGTACCGGGATGTCACGTTTTTTCTGGAAATAGGCAGCGTCACTACGAGCTTGTCTCTGCAAGCCAGTGCCGGGGTTGATGCCGCGCTGAATTTCGGCACCCGAGATTCCCTAAGCCCTGGCGTCGGCCTTGGCTATGCCGATAACCCGACCATCTCCTATACACCGTTACAGGGAGAAAACCTGCTAAAGAGCCTTCTCAGCCCCCTCCAACTCGAAGCCATTCTCGTGCTGACCCAGTCCGGGTGGAATATCGACCGGGTGTTCGGCTTGTGCTTTGAAAGGATCAACAACCTGTACAATGCGCCCAAGGCCTCTGGGCCAACCCCGCAGCAGGAGCCGGACTATGAAGAATTCAACCACCTGCTTGAATCGCTGTCCGTTTTACAAAAGCGACAGCTCATAGAAATCGGCACAACCCACCAGCACGACTCCCCCGGTATTACCGTGAGGCTGGTCGCAGACGATGTGCAACACCGACAGGAAATCGATCGCATCTATGCGCTGCTCCAACTCGACCGGGAGGTCAAGGACTTTGATCTGAGCACGGATTTCCTTGAGGTGAACCAGACGCAGTGGGCGGTCCGCACCCGCTCTATCTCCGGCCTGCTGTATTATCTCTCTCAAAATGTGGAAACACCCGAGCAGCATCAGGTCGACGGACTGGTGACTATCACCACGTCGAAAACCGGGGGTATATTCGACTGGACGCATACGCCAGCCGGTCGTCGCTTCAAGATCAGAACCAAGGCCGAACGGCCCGATAACGCCTATATCGCTACCTACTACCGAGGCCATTGGTTTTATATTGAAGACACGGACCTGGAATCCAAATCGACCTTTATGCTGCTGCGCCAACTGTTTGACCTGCAAGCGGGACAGACCAGATCCCAGGGACCGACCCTGACCCTGCCCGTCAGATGAGGCCAGCCGCGGCCCGGCCTTTATAGCCGGTCGGCCTCCAGAAACGGACACTGATAGAAGGCACTCAGGGCCTCGCCGAGCGCGCGTTTGGGCATCCCAAATCGCTCAATTAGAATCGATTCGACCCTGGAGGGCGGACAGGATCCACGGGCCAGTGTGTGGCTCTGACATCCCTGATTTTCTAGGCGAATTCTTACCCAATCGGGTGGCCTTGGATGCTTGTCTCCCTCCGAGCAGGTGTGGTACACGGGGCACTCATGAATTTGGTGCACCATTTTTGGAACCAGCTTGCTCAGGATTCAGACCGACCGCTGTTTGAACATCTCGTGCCTTCGGGAGAAGTCACTTGGCGTCAAACCCGTGGCGCGTTGCTCACGGAGGCCTCGCTGTGGATGGCCGCCCTGCGCGGTGCCGGCATCCGACCGGGTGACCGGGTTGCCCTGTCGTTGGGCAAAGCCACCGGTCTGGTCACCGCGCATTTGGCTATTCTTGGTGTCGGGGCCGGTGTGGTGCCGCTCAATCCCGCGCTGTCTGCGGTCGAGACTGAAGCCGTCCTGAAACAGGCCGAGGTCAAACTGGCGATTACGACCCCATCAACGGTCAACCGCTCGCCGGAGATTATCAATGCGGTCAACGGGCCGTGGTGGGTCGCGACCCCGGCTGAAGAGCCGGACGATGTTCCACCGCACACCGTAGCCTTAGCTAAAGTCCTGGCCGGTTATCAGCCCGGCGACGAACCCTATATCGGCCCGGACGACGCAGTTGCCCTGCTGCTGTTCACCAGTGGAACGACCGGGCAACCCAAAGGCGTTGGGCTGACTCATCACAACATTGCTGCCAACCTGCAAGCCCTGCTGGTCGATACCTGGAAAATGAGCGCCGAGGATCGTCTGTTGCACGCCCTGCCGCCGCACCATCTGCACGGCCTGGGTCTCGGCCTGTACGGAACGTTGTATGTTGGCAACGCGGCTGTGCTGCTGGACCGCTTCGACCCTGTGGTCGTTCTGACCGCGTTGGCTCAACATCGCATTAGCGTATTTATGGGCGTTCCGACCATGTATCACCGTATGACCGAGCGTATGGCCGAGCTGGCCGGAGACCTATCGTATGCCTCAATGCGGGTGTTTATTTCCGGCTCCGCACCGCTCTCGCCGGAGACCTTTCGGCGCTTTGAAGAACAGTCGGGTTTCCGTATTGTCGAACGTTATGGCTTGACCGAGACCGCGATCAATACGTCCAATCCTCTAGACGGTGAGCGCCGCCCCGGTACGGTTGGTCCGGCCTTGCCGGGGGTTGAGGTTGGGGTTTTCGATCCGCACACCAAGCAGCCGCTCTCGCCAGAGGAGACCGGAGAAATCTGGGTGCGTGGGCCGAATGTCTTTAGCGGTTACTGGAACAATCCGGAGGCCACCGCGGCGGCCTTTTGTGACGACTGGTTTCGCACCGGCGATTTAGGTGTCTTATCCGCAGACAGCTATCTGTCCATCAACGGTCGGATGAAGGAACTCATCATCGTGGGCGGAACCAATGTCACGCCGGGGGAGGTCGAAGCCGTATTGGAAACCCAGGCGGGTGTACGTGAGTGTGCGGTTGCCGGTGTGCCGGATGCGGATTTGGGCGAAAAAGTCGCGGCCTTCATCGTTCCCCAGTCTGACCGGGACGCGACTACCCTTGAAGACCAGCTGCGCCAACGAGCCGAACAGGATCTTGCGCCGTATAAGCGTCCACGCCTGTATCGATTCCTGGCCGAAATTCCGCGTAACTCAATGGGTAAGATCGAACGCAACAAACTCAAGGACCTGGGAGTCGAGGCCCCGAAACCGAAGGAGTAGCGACCATGCAACTCGTCACCTATGAACGCAACAACCAACGCAGTACGGGCGTGTTGACCGCCACCGGTGTTGTCGATCTCCCGAGCGCCTCGCATGGCGCGATCCCCGGAGACATGCTGGACCTGCTCCGGGGCGGACAATCCGTGCTGGCTCAGGCACGGGAAGCCAGCGGCGCCGGTAGTCCGATTCCACTGGCCGATGTCCAGCTCAAAGCTCCTATCGCGAGACCGGGAAAACTCCTCGGGATCGGACTGAACTATGCCGACCACGCCGCCGAAGGCGGCAGAAAGAAACCGGACTATCCGCTGATTTTTGCCAAGACCGTGCCGGCGACAATCGGCCTGGGAGAGGCGATTCAGCTCCCGCCCGTGAGCCAGATGGTTGATTTTGAGGGCGAGTTGGCGGTCGTGATAGGCAGCTTGGCCAGAGCGGTTTCAGCCCAGGACGCGCTCGATTACGTTGCCGGTTACACGATTTGTAATGATGTGAGCGCGCGCGACTATCAGCGCCGGAGCGGCCATACGCCCGGCAAGTCGTTTGAGACGTTTGCGCCGCTGGGGCCGGTCATTGTCACCCGAGATGACATCCCCGATCCCCACGCGTTGGACATTCGGACCGTGGTGAGCGGGCAGGAAATGCAGCACTCCAATACGAAACATCTGATTTTTCAGATTCCGTATCTGATCGAGTATCTATCGCATATCTTTCCTCTGGAACCGGGCGATGTGATCACCACCGGAACCCCTTCAGGCGTTGGTGCCTATCGCGAGCCGCCTCGCTTTCTCAAGGCCGGCGATACGGTCCGGATTGAAGTGGAGGGGATTGGGGTTTTGGAGAACCCGGTCGTGGCCGGCTGAAAAGCGTCTCTTGAGCCTATAGGGTCCTAGGGTCTGTTGGGTCAAGACTCAAGAGACGCAACAATCCAAGAGACTCAACCACGAAAGAAGTGAACGATGGCGGACCAGCCGGCAGACACCCACCAGGATATTCGCTACGAGCCCGATGAGCGTCCTCCGCTCGCGCTCACCATCGGGCTTGGGTTCCAGTATGCCGTCCTCGTCGTTGCCGGTGTCGTGCTGACGCCGGTCATGATGATTAAAATTGCGGGCGGCAGTGAAGCCTATCTGTCATGGGCGGTGTTCGCCGCGCTCGTGGTCAGCGGAGTCACCTCGGTGATGCAGGCCGTCCGTGTCGGGCACGTTGGCGCGGGCTATCTTCTCCTCATGGGCAGTTCGGGCGCCTTCATCGCCGTCTGCGTGTCAGCGCTGGAGCAGGGTGGGCCGGGACTGATGGCGAGCCTGATCGTCATTGCCGCTCTTTTCCAGTTCGTGCTTGCGACCAAGTTGTCATGGTTCCGGCGAATCTTCACGCCAACGGTGGCCGGCACCGTACTGATGCTGATTCCGGTGACCATCGGACCGCTCGTCCTGGGTAAGCTGACCGATGTGCCGGAGGGTGTGTCTTCCGCGGCTGCGCCCGTGACCGCTGGTGTGACTCTGGTGATCTCGGTTGCGATGTCGCTCACCAACTCTGGCGCGTGGCGGCTCTGGGCTCCGATCATCGGGATAGGCGCGGGCAGCGCGATTGGTGGTCTGGTTTTCGGCATCTACGACACTACGCGTATCCTTGAGGCCGACTGGGTCGGCTTACCCGCCATCGCGTGGCCAGGATTCGACCTCAGCTTCGGTCCGGCCTTCTGGGCTCTTTTGCCGGCGTTTGTGCTGGTGACGCTCATTGGCGCGCTCGATACGATCGGCGACAGCATTGCGATCCAACGGGCCTCGTGGCGCAGGCCGCGTGCCATCGACTTCCGCGCGATTCAGGGCGCGCTCACCGCCGACGGCCTGGGCAATCTGCTCTCCGGTTTCGCCGGCACGGTGCCCAACACGACGTACGCGGCGAGTATTTCGGTCGCCGAAATTACCAGAGTGGCGGCCCGTTTTGTCGGCGTGTGTGTGGGTGTCATCTTTGTTGTGCTGGCCTTCCTGCCAAAGTGTGTGGCCGCTGTGGTAGCCATACCGAGTCAGGTGGTGGCGGCCTACTTCATGTTGATGATGGCCATCTTCTTTGTCATGGGCATGCGCATCCTCTTTCAGGAGGGTCTCGACTATCGGAAGGGCATCATAGTGGGCCTCGCGTTCTGGATCGGGAGCGCGTTTCAGCTTGGCTGGATCTTCCCGGAATATTTTCAGGGGCCGTGGAGCAAATTGCTCGGGAACGGGATGACCGTCGGCGGCTTTACGGTGATATTCCTGACACTGTTCGTGGACCTGACGGGGCCGCGTCGCCAACGCCTCAAGACCGCTTTGAGTGTCGATGCCTATCCGCAGATTGACGCCTTCCTGTCCGGGTTCGCCGCCCACCGGGGCTGGAACGAAGAGATGATTGATCGACTCCGCGCAGTCGGTGAGGAGACGCTCCTCACCCTCATCCAGCAGAAAGAGCGAGGGACGGCACACGATGGGCGCCGCCTACTGCTGACCGCGCACGGTGATAGCACGGCGGCCGACCTGGAGTTCATCGCCGCCGCCGACGAGGCGAATATTGAGGATCAGATAGCCCTGCTCAGCCAACAGGCAGCCGATACGCCGGTCGAGAAAGAGCTCTCCCTCCGGCTGTTGCGACATTACGCCTCGTCTGTGCGCCATCAGCAATTTCATGACACTGACGTGGTCACGGTCCGTGTGGAGTCGGCGGTCTCTTGAGGGGCCGGCCCGCTCGACGCGGGGCTCCTTTCACTGCGTCTTCCTGACGCTACGCCACGTCCCTGCTATAGTCATGGGGTACCCCCAACTGACACGCCTGTAGACCCTGTCCTTACACAACCACAAGGGAAGTGAACGATGGCAGATCGGCCCACAGACACTCACCAGGACATTCGCTACGAACCTGATGAGCGCCCCCCGCTCGCGCTCACCCTTGGGCTGGGGCTTCAGTATGCCGTGATTGCTATGGCAAGCGTCATGGTGACGCCCGCCATAATGATCCAATTAGCGAAAGGCAGCGAGGCGTACCTGTCCTGGGCGGTCTTCTCGGCGCTGATTATCAGCGGAGCCACCACGCTCATTCAAGTGATCCGGTTTGGGCGCTTTGGCTCAGGCTATATTCTGCTTATGGGGAGCACGAACGTCTTCCTTCCCGTCTGCGTCTCTGCACTGGCGCAGGGGGGGCCGGGTCTGTTGGCGAGTTTGATCATCATTTCCTCCTTCTTCCAGTTCATCATGGCCGGGAAGTTGTCGCTCCTGCGGCAGATATTCACGCCCACAGTAGCCGGTACCGCGATGCTCCTGATTCCCGTCATGATTGGGCCGCTTATTATGAAGAAGTTGGTGGACGTACCAGAGTGGGCTTCTCCTGTGGCCGCACCGGCAACGGCGGCCGCAACCGTCCTCGCGATGATCGTTGTGGCGATTCGCGGCTCTGGAATGTTGCGATTGTGGGCGCCCATCATCGGCTTAGGAGCCGGCAGTATCACGGGGGCCTTTTTCGGCATCTACGACACCGCTCGTATTCCTGAAGCAGGCTGGATTGGGACGCCCTCTGTGGTATGGCCCGGACTCGATCTGAGCTTTGGTCCGCACTTCTGGGCACTGCTACCGGCGTTCGTGATGGTAACCTTTGTGGGGGCGCTCGATACGATTGGGGATACTATCGCAATGCAACAGGCCTCGTGGCGCCGACCGCGGGCCGTGGACTTTCGCGCGATTCAAGGCTCGCTCAATGCCGACGGTCTGGGCAATCTGCTCTCTGGGCTGGCTGGCACGGTACCGAATACGACCTATGCGGCAAGTATCGCGATTGCCGAAATCACCAGAGTGGCATCACGGGCGGTTGGCGTCTGCGTGGGAGGACTGTTTCTGGTAATGGCCTTCCTACCCAAACTGATCGCGGTGGTGTTGGCCATACCGAGTCCGGTCATGGCATCCTACCTCATTGTGATCGTGTCCGTTCTCTTTGTGATGGGTATTCGAGTTCTTGTCCAGGACGGACTCGACTATCAAAAGGGGGTGATTGTCGGATTCTCGTTCTGGACCGGCATTGCCATGCAATTTGGCTGGATATTCCCTGATTATCTCCACGGAACGCTGGGGGCATTGTTAGAGAACGGGGTAACGACCGGCTGCGGCATGGTGATCGTCCTGACTTTATTCCTTCGTCTGACGGGCTCACGACCGCAACGTTTCAAGACTGCCGTCCATATAGAGGCGCTCCCGCAGATGGATGCTTTCTTATCCGAGTTCGCAGCCCGCAAGCGCTGTGGCCCGGAATGGACAGCGCAACTCCGGGCGGTGGGGGAGGAAGCACTGCTGACGTTCATTCAACAGAAAGACGAGGGAAAAGCAGGGGAAGAGCGCCAAATGCTCCTCATTGCCCGAAAGAATGGCAGGGCAATCGATTTGGAGTTTATTGTGTCTGCCAACAAGGCCAACTTAGAGGATCAAATGGCAGTCCTCAGTGAACAGGCGGCTGAGAGCCCCAATGAAGATGAGCTTTCCTTGCGCCTGCTCCAACACCACGCTACGTCCGTACGCCATCAGCAATTCCACGACACTGACGTGGTCACGGTCCGTGTGGAGTCGGCGGTCTCTTGAGGGGCCGGCCCGCTTGACGCGGGGCTCCTTTCACCGCGTCTTCCTGACGCTACGCCACGTCCCTGCTATAGTCATGAGGTGCCCCCAACTGACACGCCTGTAGACCCTTCCCAACAGACTCCTGACTCTTTGCGGTCCCGGATCGCTCGGAAGGGCAGCCCCATTATCATTGCGACGCTGCTGAGCCGGCCGCTGGGTTTTATCCGGGAAGCCGTTCAGGCCGCGCTGTTTGGGGCGTCTCGCCTGACGGATGCCTTTCTGGTTGCGTATAACGTCCCGGAAATGATGCAGACCCTTTTCTTCAGTGGGGTGCTGAGCAATTTTTTCGTGCCGGTCATCACCCGCTATCGCGACAAGAAAGATGAGCTGAGTACGATTTTCAGCCTCGCTCTGAATGGGGCTCTCCTGTTGGCCGTGCTGCTGGCCGGCGGGTGTTATGTCTTCGCCTCCGGCCTTATGACCGCCGCCGCGCCCGGTTTGGCCGGGGACGATCACGAGCTGGCGGTTTTTCTGTTTCGGTTCATGCTGCCCATGCTGGTTCTGCACTGCCTGCTGGCCGTAATGAAGGGTACGCTTAACAGCCTCGACCACTATGCTATGCCGGAATACGCGGGGGTGTTTTTCAATCTGGTCATGATTCTGTGCGCCCTGGCCCTCGCGCCTAGCTATGGTATTACCAGCCTGGCGGTCGGCGTTGTCGCCGGTAGTGGTCTCCAAGTGCTTGTTCAGTTCCCCAGCCTGAGACGGTGCGGTATCCGCTATCGACTGACTCTGGCGTTCTCTCACCCGGCCCTGCGAGAAATGGGTGGCCTTGCGCTCGGCGCATTTATTGCCACCGCAGTTGTGCCGATTAACGCCTTTGTGGCGCGGGCGCTGGCATCAACCCTGGCAGAAGGCAGTATCTCCGCGCTGGCGTATGCCTTTCGGGTGTTTCTGTTGCCCGTCAGTCTGGTCGCGGTGCCAGTCTATACTGTGCTGCTGACGGAACTCTCAAGCGCCCACAACGAGGGACAGCTTGCGACCTTCAAAAAACAGGCCGAGGCCGGGCTCTCTCTGCTCTTCGCCCTTGCCCTGCCGGCAACGGCGATCCTGATTGCCCTGGCGCTGCCCATCACCCGCCTGCTGTACGAACGCGGTCAATTTACCCCGGAAGACGCAGTCATGACCAGCCAGGCCCTGATGGCCTACGGGACTGGCATCCTGGCCTATGGGACCAGTCAAGTGATGGTGCGCCTCTTTAACGCGACAAAAGACACCCGAACGCCCGCCTGGATTGGCGTCGGCTCGATTGGGCTGCACGCGGCCGGCTGTTGGCTGCTGATGCAGGTATGGAGCCACTGGGGTATTGCCCTGGTGACCTCGCTGGTGTCCTACCTGAATACGCTTGTCCTGTACGTTATTTTTCGGCGACGACACGGTCCGCTGGATGAAAGGACACTCCTTCAAAGTCTTGGGGCTCATGTCTTGTTAGCTATGGTTTTGGGCGGTTGCCTGTTTTTTTTCAGCCAGCCTCTGGCCGCTGCCCCCGGCTCGCTCATGACCGGTGAGCGTCTCCTCCGTTTGGCTGGCATCCTGGTCGCCGGTGGAGGTGTCTATCTCGTGCTTGGTCTGCTCTTCAAAGTCGAAGAGGTCCATACGGGAGTACGTGTACTCAAGCGGGTGGCGAGGGGACTGAAATAAAATCGGAACGAAAAGTTACTGTACGCTTTGTACATCTTCGATGTAGGGGCAGGGGAGATGCTCCGCGCTGAACTGACGCCGTAGGGCCGTGGGCACGGCAAAGGACGAGCCGCGGATAGACCAGAACGATTGACTCGGATACTCGCTCCGGGTTGGAGAATAACCGGAAATGCACGTAATCGGAATGTCCGGGCATTGGTCGTTGTTGACGTCATAGCCGATGGGTTTGCCCGGTGCGTGGGAAATCAGCCGAATGATGTGCGGAGAGCATTATCGGCCGTCCATATGGGACATGAGGAGTGCGTGATGGGTGTTGACGATTCCGGCCAGCTTGCGAGCGTACGCTACCAGCCCGACGAAAAACCGCTGCCAGCGATCGCGTTCGGTCTCGGTCTACAGTTCGCCATTCTCATCATTGCCAGAATAGTCGTGATCCCCATGGTTGTGGTACGGGCCGGCGGTGGGACCGAAGCCTATCTGTCCTGGGCCCTGTTCGCCGCAGTCTCGATCTGTGGCCTGACCACGATACTCCAAGCGTTCCGGTTTGGCCGTATTGGTGCGGGCTATGTCGCCGTGATGGGCACCTCCCTGGCTGTCGTGGCGGTGAGCATCACGGCGGTGGCCGAGGGCGGCCCGGCGTTGCTCGCGACCCTGGTGGTCGTCGCGTCGCTGGTCCCGCTGGCGCTCTCCGCCCGGCTCTCGCTGTTTCGGCGGCTCCTGACCCCGACCGTTTCGGGGACGGTCATCATGCTGATCCCGGCCACATTGATGCCAACGGTCTTCGGCCTCCTGGAGGATGTGCCGGTGGGAACCTCGACTCTGGCCGCTCCGTTGAGTGCCCTCGTGACCGTGTTGATCATTGTCGGCATCGCGCTCAGGACAACAGGAGGGCTGCGTCTCTGGGCACCGGTGATCGGTGTAGCCCTCGGCTCTTTGGCGGCGGGGTGGGTCGGTCTCTTCAACGTGGACGGCATAGCCGAGGCTGCGTGGGTCGGCCTTCCGGCGGGCGAATGGCCCGGCTTGGCTCTTGATTTCGGACCAATTTTTTGGGCGCTTCTGCCCGCATTCGTACTCGTGGCTCTGATCGAAAGCGTCCAGACGATCAGCAATGCCGTCGCCGTGCAGCGTGTCTCCTGGCGGCAGCTCCGGGCGGTGGATTTTCGGGCGGTACAGGGCGCGGTGACGGCAGCCGGAATCGGCAACCTGCTGTCTGGCTTGGCCGGAACGGTGCCGAACACGCTGCTATCGACCGGCGTGGCGGTGGTCGAACTCACCGGGGCGGCGGCCCGCCGCATCGGGGTTGCCGTTGGGATCGTATTCGTCGCCGTGGCATTCCTTCCCAAGGCGCTCGCCGTGGTCCTGGCGATACCGGGTCCGGTCGTCGCGGCCTATCTCGCCGTCTTACAGGCGACGCTCTTCGTGGTCGGCATGAAGGTCATCGTTCAGGACGGAATCGACTATCGCAAGGGGCTGGTTGTGGGCCTGTCGTTCTGGGTCGGTGTCGGCTTTCAGAATGGCGCGATATTCCCCGAGTTTGCTCAGGCATTCGCCGGAGGCCTGCTGCGGAATGGAGTCACGGCCGGCGGTCTCATGGCCATCCTGATGACGTTCTTCATGGAGATGACAAAACCGCGCCGTGGCCGGATGGAGACACGGTTCGATCTCTCAGCTCTGCCAAAGATCAGGGAGTTTCTCGTTGCGTTCGCGTCCCGTGGTGGCTGGGATGGGACGATGGCCGAGCGCCTTGAGGCTGTCGGCGAGGAAACGTTACTGACGCTGCTCGGGCAAGACGAGGCCGGCGAGGAGAAAGAGCAGCGACGGCTCCTCTTGATGGCGCGCAAGGAGGGGGATAGGGCGGTACTCGAGTTCGTTGCCGCGACCGGCGAGGACAACCTCCAGGATCGGATCGCGCTGCTTGGCGATCAGATGGGCGAAATTCCGATCGAGCGGGACGTTTCACTTCGGCTGTTGCGACACCTCGCGTCTTCGGTTCGCCACGAGCAATACCATGACACCGATATCGTGACTGTCCGTGTGGATGCCCCGGAGAAAATTCCCGGCGGACATGCCTAAAGCGGCCATGAGTAGGCGTGGGGTGGTGCGCCCCCCTCTCCTGTACCGAGTTGGAATGCACGTATAGCTGTAAAGTTATAGTCTATCGTGAGACGTGTGCATTCCAGGGGCGGATGGGCGTAGCGTGGTCCGATCCAAGTTATTGAGAGAGGGCTTCGAGCACTTCCCAGCGTTCGTAGGCCTGTGCGAGTTCCCGTTCGATGTCGCGCAGGCGCTGTTGCAATGGCGCGACCTCCGCTCCGCCTCCACGGTAGAGTGCGGCGTCGGACAGTCTGGCGTGTATCTTGGTCTGCTCGTGCTCAAGCGCCTCAATGCGCTGCGGCAGCGCTTCAAGCTCGCGCTGTTCCTTGTAGCTGAGCTTGCGCTGCCGTTCCTGGCGTTCTCGTTGGAGGGGCGTCGCTTTCGGCTCAGATTTCTGGGGTGCGCCTTCCGTGGGGCGCCGCTGACGCAGCCAGTCATCATAGCCACCAATATATTCGCCAATGTGTCCGTCGCTTTCAAAGACGAGGGTGCTGGTGACAACATTATTGAGAAAAGTACGATCATGGCTCACCAAAAGGATTGTACCGGAGTAGGCGATCAGGAGTTCTTCGAGCAGTTCCAGGGTCTCGGCGTCGAGATCGTTGGTGGGCTCGTCGAGGACCAGCACATTCGAAGGCTGGGTAAACAGGCGGGCGAGCAACACCCGGTTCCGCTCGCCGCCGGATAAGACACTCACCGGACTCCGGGCACGGTCCGGCGAAAACAGAAAGTCTTGCAGGTAACCGATGATATGGCGCTCCTTGCCGCCGAAGGTGACGTGGTCGTTTCCCCGTCCCACGATCTCCTGGACCGTTTTGTCAGCATCAAGTGGCGTACGGAGTTGATCGAAATACGCGACTGCCAGGTTGGTGCCGTGCTGGACACTGCCGTGTTGGGGCATGAGTTCGCCCAATAAAAGCTGAAGCAGCGTCGTTTTCCCTATGCCGTTCGGACCGATGATGCCGATCTTATCACCACACATAATCACCGTGGAAAAGTCCTTGACAACAGGCTGGTCGGCATAGGCGTAGCTGACATCTTGCGCCCGCAGCACGAGTTTTCCGGAGCGTTCCGCTTCCTGGACCTGGAGACGGACCGTGCCCGGTTGCTCGCGGCGGGCGCTCCGGGTTGCCCGTAACGCCTGAAGGGCTCGCACACGGCCCTCATTCCGAGTCCGTCGGGCTTTAATGCCCTGACGAATCCAGGCCTCTTCCTGGGCGAGTTTTTTATCGAACTGGGCCCAGTGTTGGGCCTCAGTCTCAAACGCCGCCTGTTTCCGTTCCAGGAAGGTTTCATAGTCGCACGACCAACTGGTCAAACGTCCCCGGTCGAGTTCCACAATACGGGTGGCAAGATTTTTGAGCAGCATGCGATCGTGGGTCACAAAGACGAGGGTCTTGCCCTGTTGCAGCAAGAACTCTTCGAGCCAGGTAATAGACTCGACATCGAGATGGTTGGTCGGTTCGTCGAGTAGCAGAATATCGGGATCACTCACCAAGGCTTCGGCTAGCAGCACACGGCGTTTGAGCCCGCCGGAAAGCGTGTTGAATGCGGCACGCTCGTCGAGTTTCAACTGGGTCAGTGTTTGCTCAACCCGCTGATGCACCAGCCAGCCGCCGTTGCTATCGACCGTCTGTTGCAGTTGCTCCAACTGCCGGAGCAGTTTCGGGTCATTCGTTTGACTCACTTGAGCACTGACGGTGTGATAGGCCGCCAGTGCGTCGCCCAGCCGGCCTAAGCCCTGGGTCACGCGCTGTAATACCGTCCCAGGCAGAGACAGAGGAATGTCCTGAGGGAGGAATCTGGCGCGCGTATCCTTAGCGCGGACGAGCTGACCGGCATCGGGCCGGACCTCACCCTGAATCACTTTCATCAGGGTAGACTTCCCCGCCCCGTTGCGGCCCAGGATGCCAACCCGCTCCCCCGCTTCGAGTTGCAAACTCACCCCGTCCAGCAACGGCGGCTCTCCAAAGCTGACCCGGACATCCTGAAGGCTGAGTACTGCCATGTCAGGAGGTTTCTCATATTCGGGGGCGGAAGGCTATTGCGGTCATGCGCTATGGATGCTCGTGTGAGTGTTGTAAAATACCCACTTCGACACAATGACAATAGCCTCAGGCTGGCCGCTTTATCTCTAGCAGGTTTTCGAGTAAACAAAGCGAGCAACGATGGAAGGAAGGCTATTATGGGACAACTGGGAAACAAAGTCGCTCTCATTACCGGCTCCGGGCGGGGCCAGGGGCTGGTGGCTGCGCAACGCTTTGCCTCAGAAGGGGCGAAGATCGTGATTAACGACCTTGACACGGAGTCTGTCGAGGCTGCGGTTGCCGCCGTCAAAGCCGCCGGAGGCGAAGCGGTGGGGGCCGTCGGTGATGTGTCCAAGGCTGCGGATGTACAAGCCGTTCTGCAAACCGCCCAGGAGGCCTGCGGCGGGTTTGACATCCTGTATAACAACGCCGGGATCGGCTACTCGGCGACGCAACGCTTCGGCATTGCCATGAGCGATATCGTCAACTGTACCGAGGATGACTGGCGGCGTATTCTGGACATTAATGTCGGCGGAATTTTCCTGTTTTGTAAATACGGGATTCCCAAGCTGATCGAACGCGGTGGCGGGGTCATTATCAACACCGCCTCCATTGCGGCTCTGCGCGGAGCTCAAGACGCCCACGCCTACACGGCCAGTAAGGGCGCGATTCTGGCCCTGACCCGAGCGATTGCGGTCACCTATGGCCCCAAAGGTATCCGCGCCAACACGCTCTGCCCCGGCGTGATCGACACCGAAATGATTCACGATACCTTAATCAGCGAGAAGAATATCAGCGACCTCCTCGCCCGTAACACCCCGCTCCAGCGCAATGGCACGCCGCAGGACGTGGCCGACGTAGCATTGTTCCTGGCCAGCGACCAGTCTCGTTTCGTGACCGGCGAGGCGTTTGCCGTCGATGGCGGAATCATCCAGCATATTGGATTGGCCTAAGCAGACCGCTCAAAAAGGGGAGCCTATGGATCAGGAACAACTCGTCAAGGTATTCACGAGCGCGGTACTAGCGCGACGCTTTGAGGCGAAAATCGTCGAGCTGGCTATGGCCGGCGAACTGCCCCCATCGCTGCACGTTGGCGCCGGCCAGGAGGTGGCGCAGATCGCCGCTATCGAGGCACTCCGCCCGGATGACTATATCCTGTACGGCCATCGCGGCGTAGCGTATATGGTCGCCCGGGGTGTGAGTCTGGCCGACATGCTGGCCGATATGGCGGGCAAGGAGGGCGCGACCAGCCGTGGCAAGGGCGGGGTGATGCACGTCGTGGATGTGCCCAAAGGTATTCTGGGTGAGAGTGGGACCTTGGGTGGCAGCTTCGTGGTCTCGGTTGGAGTGGGTATGGCGCTCAAGCGCAAGCAACCGGACACGGTGGTAACGTATTTCTTTGGGGATGGGACGGCGAACCGGGGCCCGTTCCACGAGGCGCTCAACTGGGCTGCGGTTCAGAAACTACCCTGCGTCTATTTTTGTGAGAATAACGGCTTCGCGATTTCCATGCCGACCAGCCGCTCGACCGCGGTCGAGAATATCGCGGATCGGGCCGCAGGCTATAACGTCCCTGGCGTGGTGGTTGACGGGAGTGATCCGGTGGCGGTGTACGAAGTCATGGAACAGGCTGTGGCGCGGGCGCGGGCCGGTCATGGTCCAACGCTGATTGAAGCCAAAGTGACACGGCTGCAAGGGCATTATGTCGCCGACCAGCAGGAATACCGGACCGACCGCAACGCTGTGGCGGAAAAAGACCCCCTGCCGAAGCTGCAACAGACCCTGTGCGACCGGGACATTCTGACGCAGGCAGACGTGGACGACATACAGGCCGACGCAGACCGGCAGATTGAAGCGGCCGTAGCAGCCATGCGCGCGGCTCCGCTGCTCGCACCGGAAGTCGCCTTGCAGGACGTTTACGCATAGCCCCGAATCCCCAATCCCTACCCAGGAGTGTTTATGCCCACACGGACCTATAGTCAGGCGATTAATGATGCGCTTGCTGAAGAAATGCGGCGCGATGAAAATGTGATTCTGTACGGCCAGGACGTTGCGGTCTGGGGTGGGATTTTCAAAGTCACCGACGGGCTGCTTGAAAAGTTCGGGCCGGATCGCGTGTTCGATACGCCGATCTCCGAGAATGTGATGGTCGGCGCCGGTGTGGGCGCGGCCTCGATGGGCCTGCGGCCGGTGGTGGAACTCCAGTTTGCCGATTTTGTCATCACCGCGGGTGATGAAATTTTCTTTAAGGCCGGTATGTGGCGCTATATGCACGGTGGGGCGCATACGATTCCGCTGGTGGTGCGTGCTCCCTCGGGTGGCTCGGGCTTTGGACCCGAGCATTCAGCCTGTCCCGAAGCCTTTATCATGCACGCGCCCGGCCTGCTGTGCGCCGTGCCCTCAACGCCGGCAGACGCCAAGGCTCTGCTTAAGCAGGCGATTCGACTGGATAACCCGGTCATCTATTTTGAGCATAAACTGTTGTATCAAATGCGGGGCGAGGTACCGGACGGAGAGGTCCTGACTCCCTTTGGCAAAGCAGTCGTCCGGCGCGAGGGCGAGGCCGTGACGATTGTGGCCTGGCAGGACATGTTGCGCCGTTCGCTCACAGCCGCAGAGCGACTGAGCCAGGAAGGCATCGAGGTAGAGATCGTCGATCCGCGTACCCTGAATCCGTTTGACCGCGAAACCATTATTGAGTCGGTCAAAAAGACCGGAGCCTGTATCGTGGTGGAAGAGGCCTATCGTACGCTTGGGGTTGGGGCTGAGATCGGGGCACTGCTCCTGGAAGAGGCTCTCCCCTATCTGGACAAACCCTTCAAGCGCTTGGCTATTCCCGATGTGCCGATTCCGACCAGCCAGCATCTGGTCGATGCTATCGTTCCTTCGGTAGACGATATTTATCGGGCGGTCAAAGAAATCGCTGACTGAGGCTGGTGTGCAAAATACCAAGATCGTGATGCCCAAACTCGGCCAGGCCATGACCGAGGGGGTGGTCGTGCGATGGCATTGTAAAAACGGCGAGCGCGTCACTGCCGGCGAGCTGCTCGTCACGGTGGAGACGGACAAGGCTACGTATGATCTTGAAGCGACCGCGAGTGGGACGCTCCACGTTGTGGTTCAAGAAGGCGAAGAGGTCCCGATTCATACCGTCATTGGCGAGATTGGTGACGCGCCAGTCCAGGCGGATACCACCTCCGCTCTGCCACCTGCCGAACCGGTCGTTCAACAGCGAATAGCGTCACGCCCAAGGCGTGTCCTCGCCTCACCTAAAGCTAAACGACTGGCCGCTGAACGCGGCATTGATCTTTCAACCCTGACGCCGTCATCTGCGGATGGGGTGATTTCCGCGGCTGATGTAGAGCAGGCCGCGGAGAACGCAGTTGCCCAGCAGCAGTCTGCGACGGCCACTCGACCTGGTTCCGCTCCAACCCGGACCGAGCGCGAACGCCGCCCTCTGACCGGCATTCGGAAGGCCTCCGCCCGCCGGGTCCAGGCCGCCTGGCAGACCATTCCGCATATCGTCCAGATGATCGAGGTCGATGCCGGCGCACTGCAAACGGTCCGGGAACGACTCAAAGCGGACATCGCCGGGCTGACGCTCAACGACCTGATTTTACACGCGGCGGCGCGGGTGTTGGCCGGACTGCCCGACCTCAACGCGACGGTCGAAAACGAAGAGCTTATTCTCTATGACGGGGTTGATATCGGCTTTGCCGTTGACTCGCCGCGCGGCCTGCTGGTCCCGGTCATCCGCGGGGCGGACGGCCTGTCTATAGCACAGCTTGCGAAGGACAGGCAGCGACTGGTTGAAGTCGCTCGGGCGGGGCAGTTGCAGCCGGCCGATATGGGTCAGGCCAGTCTGACCGTCTCGAACCTTGGCATGTTCGGCATCCGGGCCGGCACCCCGGTCATCAATCTGGGTGAACCCATCCTCGTCTTTGTGGGCGCGGTTGAAGAGCGGCCGGTCGTGCGGAATGGGCAGATTATCGCTCGTCCCATGCTGACGCTCAGCATTGCTTATGACCACCGGGTAGCGGACGGGGTAGCGGCATCTCGTTTGAGTCAGGGGCTGAAAGAGGCGCTGGAGAATCTAGGATCAGAATCCTTCTCGGAAGTCTCCAACCCCCAACCCCCAACCCCCAGAAGGCCCTGGACAAACGGGAAGTCCGCTCAATGTCTGCTGGCGAGCGATATGCCGTTCGGGTGCGGAGCCACGCTCATGTCTGGAGCCTTGACGAGCCGGCGAGCGACGGCGGAGAGGATACCGGCCCGGACCCGGTAACCGCTTTTCTCGGCGCTCTTCTCTCCTGCATGACGATTGCCTTCAAAGCGGCTGCCCGGCGTCGCAAGATTTCAATTGAGCGGATTGAGGGACGTGCCAAAGCATCGCCGAAGGGCCAGGTGAAAGAGATAACCTTAACCCTGGCTGTGTGGAGCTCGGCTTCGGAGCAAGACGCACAGATTCTCCTCGAACGGGCCAAGCGCGGCTGTTATGTAAGCGGAGTGCTGAGGCCGGATATCCACCTTACGGTGGAGTTGGTCAGGCACGCGCCGGACGCCGCCTCTTCCCCTCGCCCCCTTGGGGGAGAGGGCTAGGGTGAGGGGGTCTCAGTAGTAACGCTATCGAGTGACCCGGACCTGCCTATTCATGCAGAGCGGTTTTCAGCGCCGCGGCCGCCTTTTCCAATGCCTGCCCGGCCGGCTCAACGACCTTGGCCATACCCATAAAGCCGTGGATGAGCCCCTCAAAACAAACGTATTCAACCGCTACGCCTGCCTCACGCAGCTTGGCCGCGTACGCGGCTCCCTCGTCCCGCAGGGGATCGTATTCCGCGGTGGCAATAAAGGCCGGCGGCAGGGAGCGGCATTGATCGGTCGAGGCGTGCAGGGGAGAGGCCAGCGGGTTGTGTCCATCCGCTTCGCTGGCGAGATAATGATCCCAGAACCACCCCATCATCTCGGTTGTCAGAAAATAGCCGTCCGCATTTTCGGTGTGCGACGGCAGGTCAACCGCGTGCGCCGTGACCGGGTATAGGAGGAGTTGATAGGCGAGAGCCGGCAGACCACTCTCTTGCGCCTTGAGGGTCACTGCGGCCGCCAGGTTGGCACCGGCACTTTCACCGCCCACAGCCAGTCGAGAGACATCCCCGTTCAGGGCGGCCGCGTTGAACGCGACCCACCGCGTCGCGGCGTAGCAGTCATTGACCGCTGCCGGAAATTTGTCTTCTGGCGCGAGTCTGTAGTCTGCGGAGACCACCACGCAGTTAGCAAGATTAGTCAAGGCACGACAGGATGCATCCACCGTGTTCAGACTGCCAACCACCCAGCCACCCCCGTGAAAATAGACCAATATGGGAAACGGGCCGTCTCCGGCGGGGGTGTAAATACGGATCGGCTGTTTGCCGGCTACGCCGGGTATCAGCCGGTCTTCGACCGTGCCGACCGGCTCAGGGTCAGCCGCTACGCCCCGCGCGGCTTCCATGGCGGTCCGCGCTTCCTGGGGCGAAAGATGATGTAAGGGTGGGCCGGCGGCGGCCATTTGTTCGAGGGCTTTCGCGACCTGGGGATGGAGTGGCATGGCGTTTTCCTTTCATCCGAGCGCACATCATACCAGAAAATTTCGGATGAGGCGGACGCATTCGGTTGGCTTTTCCAGTGGCGGGCAATTACCGCATTGCGGAATGATTTCTACGCGGGCGTTGGGCAGAGCGTGCTGATACAAGGCACTGCATTCCAGCGGCACGATCCGGTCGTCCTGTCCCCAGATAATGAGGGTTGGCAGCTGCACTCGGCCTAACAGCCCAGGCAGGCTGGGGCTGAACATATACGGCTTCCAACAGTAGCGGACGAGAGTTTCCTGGTTGCGCGTTTGTATGTCGCGCTCCTCTTTGGACGGCTTGTGCTGGAACAGTTCGGCATACTCGGCAACCTGCTGTGGGTCGAAATACGCCAGTTGTCTGGTGCCCTCCTGTCCGTGCAGAAAAACATCGGCAATTTCGCCGTCCCTCGGTTGGATACCGGCCGCGTCAATCAGAATGAGATGCTCGAATGTCCTGGGCGACATAACCGCCATTTCTGCTGCCAGCCAGCCACCGATGAAGTGACCCGCCAGGGTAACCTGAGATAGCTCCAGCGCATCCAACAGCCACAGACTGAAGCGCGTCAGGTCCGTAAAGGATTCGAGCCAGGGGGGACGTTCGGACTGCCCAAAGCCCGGACAGGTTGGCGCATAGACAGTAAAGGACTCGGCCAACTGTTCGTGATATTGCCGCCAGCCCAGACTGCCTTCCGCGCCGTGCAGCATGACGAGCGGCTTGCCCCGGCCGCCTTTCAGATAATGAATTGTGGCGCCGCCGACTTCGATAGTATGTTCTGCATGTTCTGGCATGGTTGTTGTCTCTGTTCCATGGAGATTGTCTATGGAGCGTGTTCAAAGGGTCCGGGCAGTCCCAGCTCTTTTCCCATTTCCCGGACTGCCGGGAGCACGTCATGCTCCATGAGGGCTAAACAGCGCATCGTGTCTTCATGTCCGATGGTGCCATCATTCGTCCAGACGCCAAGAATGCCGGGGCGGACAACGCTGAGGACTTCGCGTAGTTTCCTGACTACCGTGTCCGGGTTGCCCACAATAACCCGGTTGCTTTCTACGACCTTTTCCCAGCCCGCGGAATCAACGCCGCCGTAGAGGGGGTCAGGCCGGAGTGAATAGCGCCGGTACTGGTCGACAATGCGCTTGGCCCCTTCGCGTGAGTTATAGCCCGGCGGGGCCATGAAGTCGCCCGGCAGCGGCACGCGACCGACACCGGCGTTTCCGATCAGAAAACCTTTACCGACCTCATACGCTTTTTCGTCTGTGTCCTGGACATGGACGCGGACGAGATAGCCAAAGTTTTGTGGACCCGGCTCATAGCCCACCCGCTTGGCGGCCTCGGTATAAATTGCGGTCAGGTCCAGGGTCACCTGGGGATCGGTTTCTAAATAGATGTAGGGATAGTGGTGCTGGGCACACCAGATCAGCGTCTCCGGGCTGCCGATACCGGGAATCCAAACGGGCGGATGCGGCTGTTGGAGCGGTCGTTCAAACGGGTTGACGACCCGGAACTGATAATGCTTACCCTCCCAGCGCCACGGCCCTGGGGTGGTCCAGGTTTTGATAATCAAGTCGTGCGCTTCTTCAAAACGCTCGCGGTTATACACCGGGTTGGTGTTCGTTGCCCAGCTCTCAATACCCGTTCCCCGTACAAAGCCCGATACGAGTCGGCCCCGCGAGATCATATCGATCTCCGCCAGCTCCTCGGCCAGTCGTAGCGGGTTATCGAAAATCGGGAGTGGATTGCCCAGCAGGACGATTTTTGCCCGCTTGGTAGTGCGGGCCAGGATGGCGGCTTCGAGATTCATGGCCGCCCCCATACACGTCGGGGTATTATGATGCTCATTCAGCATCAGACCGTCGAAGCCAACCTCTTCTGAGTACTCGTACTCGTCGAGATAGGTATTATACAGGTCCGCTCCCAGGCTTGGATTGAAATGGGCATTCGGAAACGTCAGGCGGACAGCGCTGCGGAAACTCTGGCGCACATCTTCTTCCGAGTAGTCTACATAGGCCCGTTCTGTAAAACGCATGAGAAACATACCCATGCCCCTCCTTTCTCTCCCGGACACTATCCTGTCTGGTATCACCGGATCAAGAGAAAGGGACGGACGCAGCTTGACTCCTGTCAGCAGGCCGCATACGGATAGCCGGAGAGGAGGGCTGAGTATGGCAAAGACCTACGCCAAGAACACGATTTCGTATGAATCCGCAGCGGCAATGGTGGCCGCGGCTGTCGCCAAGGCAGAAGAGTTGGGCTGCAAACAGAACGTGGCGGTTGTTGATGATGGCGGCAATCTCAAGGCGTTTGGCCGCATGGACGGCGCCCCGCTACTCGGGGTGGAAGGCTGCCAACGCAAGGCGTTTACCGCCCTGTTTGGGGTGGGAACACAAGACCTCTACAGCGCCATCAAAGATGACCAATCCCTGGTCGTCGGCTTGTCGCATTTTTCTCGGGCGACCATGGTCGGGGGTGGACTGCCCATTGTCGTTGATGGGGAGGTCATCGGCGGGATCGGCGTTGGCGGCAGCACGGTCGATGAAGACGTGGCCTGCTCGTAGGCTGGGCTCGACACGCTCAACGGCTAGCTTGCAGAGAGATTGATCAGATCGGTCGCGGCACGCGCGGGACGGGGCGTTGCGACCCGCCCGACGGCGGGGTTTGGGGGGGAGTTTCTTCGCCCTCGCCCACCCGGAGTTGGTCTTGTGTGCAGAGTCCCTTTTCGATCAGCACCTTTTCCAACGAGGCCAGCCAGTGTTCATAATAGCCGGTCATGGGAGTGTCCGGCTTGTCGGCCTGCGTCTTATCCGCGACTCCAATTTCTGCAATCAAATGGTCTCGAAACTCGTCCCATTGATACTGCCCCTGTTCACACAGGGCCACGGCCAGGGCAAAGGCTCGCCGTTCCCAAGCGTCGTGAAAGACCAGCTCGCCGCTCTTCCGCGGCAGAGCCGTGTCCCCAGCCATATTTGAGACCTTGCGGTCGGGTGTAGATTTCATGCTGCTGGATGAAAGAATACTTTGGGAATTATATACAAGGCGATCCTAGCACCATTACTGGGTTAGGGCCGCTGCCAGTTCTCGTCCCGAAAGCGCCGATAGTCCGTCACCCACGTCGGAAACGGCTCCCATGGCTTCGCATCCACATGATGGCGTAGCCCACACCAGGTAAACATATACCGCTGCATGTGCACCGGCACAAGGGCAACGGGCAGAAACGGAACAAATTGGTCTTGACGAACGGGAACCGAGGGGGCACTATCGTTCATGGCTGGCTTCCATAGCCTCTTGTTGTGTGAGAGGCGATTAGTGTATTGAGAAGCTCTGACTATGGTTGGGGCTTTTCTTTTTCTACATCGGTCGCTCCTTCCTGGTAGTGTGCCGACAGGGGACTGCACAATGTGTAGCTCTCGTCAAATATCCCGCCGCCGTCCCCTCCCATTTTACCCTTGTTCCCCTCTGCAGAGATTTGCGCACAGCAAGCCTACTTTCCCCGGCAGGCTGGTTCATTGACGCGCAGATCTAAGGATCATCAGGTGCAACGCACTGTAAGTCCTCCTCCTCATGCTCTCGCCAGCAGCAAGGACTATGATCGATCCACCCGAGAATTTCTATTTCCGGTTGTTCGCCCTTAGGTATGTTCTCCTGTTCGGGTAGAAAGAGGAACTCAAACGCAAATACGATTGCAGCGAGGAACGATTCGCGCCCGACTAGCAACACGACGACCACGAGGATCAAGAGCCCAATCATGATGAACATCAACACCATAAGCAGGCCCAAGGCATCCATGACCATATCGCCCCCTAGCGCTGTGTCGCTTGTTTCAGCCGTTGCGCCGCACGCGCCGCGGCTCTTGATTCTCGCTCTCGTTCCTCGCGGGTGATAACACGCTGTTGCGGGGCCGGAAACGTCAACTCCTGCTGCTCCCGCTGGACGGTACGGGTCGGCGGCGCGGGCTGGTGACCCGTCTGGGTAATGGTCACCGGATACGAATAAGTCCGCAGTTGCCGCGTCTGCATCGCCACATTCCGAATCGTGACCTGATAGGGGGTGTCATACTCCCAGCCCTTGACCTGCCAGCTCAGGAAGTTCGGCACTCCCGGTCCTATCATGTTCTCGGAGACCTGCCCGGTCGGGAGTGGCGCGCCGTCCGTCATCCGCGTGACCGTGACCGTGGCAAGTTGAAAGTAGGGATGTTTATTCTTCCACGCCTCAGTTTTGTTCTCCACCACACTGAAACTCCAGGGCGGGCCGTCCTTCATAAGGACGGCGGGGTAGGTGCGATACGGGAATGCCACATAGTCCACCGCCACAAACGGGGAGCCGGCTGGCTCCTGGTCGAAGGCAAATGTCTTCTGCACCCCATAGCCGTAGATGTGGCCATAACTCACGTAGGTGGCAAAGGGATTGAGCACCCACCGCCGATGCCCCGGTGACCGCACCCATGTGATGATATTCGACACGGGGTCCCAATCTCTGAATGTGTCGCTCTTGTAGCCATTGAGATTGCTCGTGCGACTGGCAGCCGCGCCGGCCGCCGTATAACACCGCGCGCTCGTGGACGGACGGTGCCCAGGGTAGCCATTCGCGGCCTGAATCAGCGCCGCCTCTTGGACACTCTGGTCATAGAGGGAGCTGTACCGCACGGGGGAAAGACTGTGCAGCGCCCGAATCCGGTTCATACCGGTCAGCGCCCGATCCTTCGCCTTTTGGGTCAGCGCCCCTGGCTGACAGGCATTGATATTGGGACGTGATGCATACAGAAAGCGGTCATTGGCGTAGGCTTTCGCCGCCAGATCGTGTTGAATTTGCCGCCAATAGGGCGACGCCCAGGCGGGCTGAGCAGAGATGGTGAGAGCGCAGACCAGCGCCACAATGCGAGCGACCATCGAATACTTGCCGTTCTCTATCTGCCAGGCGTTTTGTCAACGTAAAGTATTCTTTTCGACCTTGGTGACGCCGATCATCGAGTCGCGGCTGACCAGCGCGGTGAGTTCTTCTTCACTCATGCCCTCGGTTCCGGCGGGCCGTTCGGGCAGAACCATATAGCGGATTTCTGCGCTACTGTCCCAGACCTTTACCGCGGTGGATTCGTCGAGTTCCAGACCAAAGTCCCGTAGCACACCACGCGGGTCCACCACCGAACGCGAGCGATAGGCCGCATCCTTGAACCAGGCTGGCGGTAGCCCCAGAACCGGCCACGGATAGCAGGAGCACAGAGTGCAGACGACCAGGTTATGGGTGTCCGGGGTGTTCTCAACCACCACCATATGTTCGCCCTGGAGGCCGCTGAAGCCGAGTTCCGCAATGGCGGCGGTGGCGTCTTTGAGCAGGCGCTCTTTATACGCCGGATCGACCCAGGCCCGGGCCACAACCTTGGCCCCGTTGATCGGCCCGAGGTCGCTCTCATACGTTTCGACCAGCTTGTCGAGCGTTTCCGAAGAGACCAGACCCTTGGCTACCAGTAAGGACTCTAGGGCCTGTACCCGTTGCTCCAGAGCCGCGGTCTGTTCGGGAGAGGTATGTTTCTCCAGGTAGGGATTCGGCGGGGCATCGTGGGCGCTATGGCCGTGAGTATGATCGCTACTCATGACTCCTCTCCTTAGGCGGGGTCGAGATAATCTTCCCACAGGTCGATATACAGATTGTCTGTTGTGGCGGCGTCCGGGCCCCAGAGTTCCTGGGCGGTAAAGCAGACCGAATACAGCGGCTGTGGCTGTTCGCCCTGGCCGTGAGCATTGGTATCCGGATACACAAAGGTGCCGTAGACTTGGGCTATCGTGCCATTTTTCCCCCGGACATAACGGGGCAGCCGGGTGTGCCCGGTTGGATTCAGGTTACGGGCTCGAACCTGGGCGCCGACTGAGAAACGCGGGGTCAGGCGGCCTTCTGTCCGATGGCAGGGCGCCCCGCCTTGGACAACTGCCGGGACCGCTTCCGGTGGAAGCGGCCCTTCCGCTCGCTTACCGGCCTCCTGGGCGACTCCGGTTGCTAATTCCTCTGGGGTGAGAACACCTTTTTCCACGGCCAGGGTTTCCAGTGCGGCCAGCCAGTGCTCATAATAGGTTGAGGAGAGATAACGGGCGGGGTCCATGCGTTCGATTGCATGCCGAAAGGCGTCGAGCGTGTCGAGTTGGCCCATGCCGAGCATGGTCATGGCAAATACACGTTTTTCCCACTCGGCATGGAAGACCGGTTCATTTTCTTCTGGTTTGACCGGGCCGTAGCAGGTCATACCACCCATGTCATGCACACCATTCATACGTTTCTCCTCGGGCTCAATGCGTGGGCACCAGCCTAACATCCGGTCTGGTGAGGGTCAATCAATTGAGCGCAGTGGAAACTCAGGGTTTAGTTTCCGTCATCCACGTTTGAGCGACCTCGCAATGCGTTGCAAACCAGACGCCCTCATGCCCCAGGATGTGTTGAATCAGCCGCTCCAGCATGGCCATACGCGAGCGGCGGCCAATAATCTGCGGGTGCATGACAATGCCGAGAAAGCCGCCGTCCGCATAGGCACCGTCAAACTCGGCCTCCCAGATTTCATATACCTTGTTCTGGCTCGACATGCCGGTGAAGTAGGGGGAGAAGCTGAAAAAAAAGTGTGGCGCATCATCCAGCTCCCAGCTAAAGGGAACTTCCAGGAGCTGACGCTTGGTCTGGGGGGTGGTGAGCCAGTAGGGGTTATCGTCGCCAACCAGGCTGCTGTCATATAGAAAATCGTGGTCGAGCAATAAGTCAAAGGTATGCGGGCCGGTATTGCCGGCTGGAGAGCGGTAGCCCTGTGGTGCCTGGCCGGTAATACGCTTGAGGCTCTCTGTCCCCCTCAGCAACACCTCCAGCTCGGCTTCTCGGCCCTTGTTCGCGACAAACTCATGCTCATAGCCATGATGCCCGATCTCATGCCCGTCGGCGTACATCTGTTCAACCAACTGGGGGTGGTTGTCCGCCGACCAGCCCGGCACAAAGAAGGTCGCCTTGAGGTCATATTTTTTGAGCAGCTTGAGAATGCGCGGTACCCCGACCCGTGCTCCGTACTCGCCACGCGAGAGCTGGCCAGGAAAGGGCTGTCGCATGGTGCGGGTCCACAGCGTTTCCGCATCAAAGTCAAAACTCAGACCAACCGCACAGCGTTTATTATCCGGCCACATGGGACGCTCCTTTGTCACAACTCAGGTCAGTGTTCTGTCTGACTGTAAAAGAGTGGGCTCATATTCTCAATGGACGCTTCGCGGAATCTCAACCCGGCGTTGAAAAACGGCGGGTGGCGTTCTAGGCTGAAAAACAACGGAGAATAAAGATGCCTCAAGTCAGCAAACCAGCCTGGCCGGGTTGGGCGGAATATTCCATTCCGGTGAAAATCAATGTGCAGGCGGTACAACTGACGGATGAACAGTTCGTGCTGCTGTGCCAAGAGAACCCGGAGTTGCGGCTTGAAATGACTGCACAGCACGAGTTGGTGATTATGCCTCCGACGGGATCAAAAACGGGATGGCGAAATAGTAAAATTACCCAGCGTTTAGCAAACTGGGCCGAAACGGACGGAACCGGGCTGGTCTTCGATTCTTCAACCGGATTCAGGCTGCCGAATGGCGCAAAACGTTCACCGGATGTCTCCTGGCTGAGACGCGCCCGCTGGGAGTCCTTGACCGAAGTACAGCAGAACGGTTTTGCTCCGCTGTGTCCCGACTTTGTGGTCGAGCTTCGCTCGCAACAGGATCGTCTCGCTACCTTGCAAGAAAAAATGCAGGAATACTGTGCCACCGGTGCCCAGCTCGGCTGGCTGATTGATCCGCTCGAAAAGCGTGTCCATATCTACCGCCTAAAACAGGCCGTTGAGATTCGCGATGATCCAGCTTCACTCGATGGTGAATCAATCCTGCCCGGATTCGTCCTGGATGTCCGGGAGTTGTGGTAGGAGAAAGCCGAAGCGAACGATAACGTATTGAGAGAACGTTCATGCGGAACGAATTTACCGCGCTGATTGAGCGTGAGAACGACTGGTATATTGCCTACTGTTCCGACCTTGCGGTAGTAAGCCGAACACATACCCAACGCTCTCAAGGCAGGCTGTATGACAACATTTTTCGACGGACCGAAACCCAGACTATTTGCGCACCGGGGTGCCAGCGGGGAAGCGCCCGAGAACACCATGGCCGCGTTTCAGCGGGCTGTGGATGCCGGCGTTGAGTATGTTGAGCTGGATGTCCATGCGTCTGAGGATGGACAGATTATGGTTATCCACGACGCGACCATCGAGCGGACGACCAATGGTATGGGCGCGGTGCAGAACTATTCCCTTGCTGCCCTGCAACAGCTTGACGCGGGCTATCGGTTTTCGCCGGATGAGGGCAAGACGCTCCCTTTCCGTGCGTCGGACGTAATTATTCCTTCGCTCCAAGAAGTGCTGGAGAGCTTTCCGCAGGTAAAGTTTACGGTTGAGATCAAGCCATCCGACCCGCCCATCGAAGAACCGGTGATTGCGGTTATCAAAGACTGCGGCAAGGCTGATGACGTTATCATTGCGTCAGAACATGATGCTGTCCTGGCGCGCGTGCGAACCCTGGCCCCAGATATGCCGACGAATTTTGGATATAACGAAGTGGTCGATTTCATCCAACGCGTTGCAACGAACCAGCTTGAAGAATACCAGCCGCCCGGTCGGGCGCTTCAGATTCCACCCTCCTATCAGAATATTCCGTTAGTGACGGAACACACGCTTGCCGCCGCGCATCAACTCAGCGTGGAAATCCATGTGTGGACGATCAATGAGCCACCCGAGATGCGCCGTTTACTCGACCTCGGGGTGGATGGGGTGATGTCGGACTTTCCGGCGCGTTTGTTGGAAGTGGCGCGGGAGAGAGGGTAAAGCGGAGAGTGTGGAAACCTGATAGCCCTGCTCCCGTTCCTCAATTGGCTGTGGCTCAGAGGGGGAACCCACCCCGGCCTGCGGCCACCCCTCCAGGGAGGGGAGAGGGATGCCGGGAATGAGCCCGCTTAATGAATTTTCGGCATAACCTCGGCGGCAAAGCGCTCTATGCCGCTGCGGAAGGTGGCGGCATCAGAGTAGCGCCCTAGCCCCAGCACATAGTAATTGGCCCCGGCTTCTTTCATGGCCGATATACGGTCAATCATGGGTTCGGGACTGCCCTCGCGGATCATGCCGCCGACGATCAAGTCGGGCATGGACCGCCCGTGCTTTTCAGACTCCTCGCGTAAATGCGCGGCAACCTGGGCCAACTCTCCCGACTGGAGCCCGATCGGGTAATAGCCGTCGCCCCATTTGATGGTCCGTTCAATGGCCTTGGGGCCAGCCCCCCCAACCCAGATGGGTGGACGCGCCGGCCGCGGGGCAAAGACAAACTCGGGGAATTTGATGTGAGTCCCGTCGTACGCACTTACATCGTTATCAAACAACTGGTGGACGACTTCGAGGGTCTCGTTGGTAATGGCACCACGCTTGCGCGGGTCCACACCCAGGGCTTCAAATTCCGGCCGCATCCAGCCGACCCCGGCGCCCAGGATAAGTCGCTCCCCCGAGAGTTCCTGGAGGGTGGCCACCTGCTTGGCCAGATATACGGCCGGCCGGTAGGGAAAGACCAGGACGGAAATACCGAGCTGGATCCTCTGGGTCAGTGCGGCAAAATAGGCCAGCGTCGTCAGCGGCTCAAAATAGCGTCCGCCCGATCCTTCAGTTTGATCCGGCGGAATAGCCAGATGATCCACCACAAACGCGGCATCAAAGCCGGCCTCTTCCACGGCCTGTACGCAGGCGCCGAGCGTATCTCGGGTCGCGGCCGGACCCATATTGCGGATGACAACACCAAATTTCATGCGTCTTCTCCTTCGCCGTCTTGAAACAAACGTTCAGCCAATTCCTCGGCGAGCGCCGAACGCTCGTCCTTATCCTCTCGCAGCAGATCGAAAGACAGATTCATCAGCATTTTTCCGAGGACTTCGCGTTGGAGCACGTTGAGGCTGACAGCCTGCGGTTGTTCCTCTTCGAGCTGAGCCAGGAGGGTTTCCATGGAGCGTACCCCGGCATCGTTCTCCTGTCGCGCCAGCCGGTCGCCGGCCATGCCCGCAGCTTGATGGAGCAAAGCTGCTTCCTGGACTGTGAGGGGGTACGAGGACATGACGGATATTTTCTACCCCAAGTCGGGAAACAGCCAGGGTGCTTCGTTTTTGCGGCGTTGCTCATAGGCCGTGATATCGGCCTCTTTTTGCAGGGTGAGCCCGATTTCATCCAGGCCGTTCAGCAGACAGTCTTTCCGAAACGGATCAACGTCGAAATGAAAACTCGTCCCTCCCGGTGTGGTGACGGTTTGGGCCGCAAGGTCCACGCTGAGTTGATAGCCCGGCTGGGGTTCGACTTCTTTGAATAATTGATCGACTTCCGCGTTTGTGAGGACAAGTGGCAGCATACCGTTTTTGAAGCAGTTGTTAAAAAAGATGTCGGCAAAGCTGGGGGCGATAACGCATCGAAAACCGTGGTCCAATAAGGCCCACGGCGCGTGCTCGCGCGACGAGCCACAGCCGAAATTAGCCCGCGCCAGGAGAATACTCGCGCCATCATAGCGGGGTTGATTCAAGACAAATCCGTCCTGGGGATTGCCGTCGCTGGTGTAGCGCCAATCCGAGAACAAGCCTTCCCGCAGGCCCGTGCGCTTAATGGTCTTGAGGTACTGCTTGGGAATAATTTGATCGGTATCAACATTCACCCGGTCGAGCGGGGCAACAATACCTGTAAGCGTAGTAAAAGCGTCCATATGCGTCTCCAATAGGGGTCTAGCGCCAGTTTCTGATATCGACAAAGCGGCCCTCAATGGCGGCGGCGGCGGCCATGGCCGGGGAGACCAGATGGGTGCGCCCGCCCTTGCCCTGACGGCCTTCAAAATTGCGGTTGCTGGTTGAAGCGCAGCGCTCGCCCGGCTGAAGGGTGTCGGCGTTCATGGCCAAACACATGGAACAGCCGGCCTCGCGCCACTCGAAACCCGCCTCCTTAAAAACGACGTCGAGCCCCTCGTCCTCGGCTTGTTTTTTGATCAGGCCGGAGCCTGGCACCACCATGGCGTTGACCGTCGAGGCGACTTGCCTGCCCTTTGCATACTGGGCGGCAATGCGCAGGTCTTCAATGCGTGAGTTGGTACAGGAGCCGATAAAGACCCGGTCGACCGGAATGGCCGTTATGGGGGTTCCGGCCTTCAGATCCATATAGGCCAGCGCCCGCTGCGTAGCCTCTTGGATTTCCGGCGAGGGCATGGCGGCCGGGTCTGGTACAGCCCCGGTAATATCGGTGACCATACCCGGATTCGTGCCCCAGGTGACCTGGGGGGCGATGTCTTCCGCTCGCAGCTCGATGGTCTTGTCGAAGCTGGCGTCCGGGTCTGAGGGCAGTTGCTGCCAGGCTGCCACCGCTTGCTCGAACAGCTGGCCCTTGGGCGCAAACGGGCGATCTTTGATATAGGCAAACGTCTGTTCGTCCGGCGCAACCATACCGGCCCGCGCGCCGCCCTCAATGGACATATTGCACAGCGTCATACGGCCTTCCATGGACAGTGCCCGGATGGCCGAACCCGTGTATTCGATGACATGCCCGGTTCCGCCGGCCGTTCCGATTTTACCGATAATGGCCAGGATAATGTCTTTGGCAGAACACTGTGCGGACAACACGCCCTCCACTCGCACCTGCATAGTCTTGGCTTTCTTTTGGAGCAGGCATTGTGAGGCCAATACGTGCTCAACCTCGCTTGTGCCGATACCAAAGGCCAGCGCGCCAAACGCGCCGTGCGTGGCGGTATGGGAATCCCCGCACACAATGATCATACCCGGCAGGGTGAGTCCTTGCTCCGGCCCGATCACATGCACAATGCCTTGGCGGATGTCGTCTATGTCGAAAATCGGGACGCCGGTTGCCCGACAGTTCTCCTGGAGGGCTTCGATCTGCTTGGCTGCGACGGCATCTTCAATGGGCTTGTCCCGGTCCGTTGTCGGCACGTTATGGTCGGGCACGGCTATTGTCGCCTGGGTGCGGCGCACGTTGCGGCCGGCCAGTTGCAGGCCCTCAAACGCCTGTGGAGAAGTCACTTCATGGGTGAGGTGACGATCAACATAGAGGAGCGCCGTGCCGTCCGCTTCGGTTCGCACCACGTGCGACTCCCAGATTTTTTCAAACATTGTCTTGCTCGCCATGATCTACCCCTTTATGTCATATCTTTCCTTTGGGCCGTGGCTGCTGAAAGAGCTATACCTTTCTCAGATTTGGTAGGGGCTGGCAAGATGGAAGGAGCGGAGACGGTATGGTAGGATAGCGCACCTGAGTAAGTGGGCATGGGCCAGCATGTCCCAGCGCCTTAAAAAACCAGACCAGAGATGATCATGCAGGGAGAATTTCATGGGTGAATGGACCGTTGATATCAATGAAAAAGACTTTGAGCAGGACGTGCTTGAACGCTCGTACAGCGTCCCTGTTGTGTTGGATTTTTGGGCCCCGTGGTGCGGTCCGTGTCGTGCCATCGGCCCGGTGCTGGAGAAACTCGCGGACGAACAAGCCGGTAAGTTTGTCCTGGCAAAGGTGAATGTCGATGAAAACCCCGCCCTGGCCCAATCCTTTCAGATCAGCAGCATTCCGGCGGTGAAGGCCGTCAAGGCGGGCGCTATTGCCAACGAGTTTCTGGGCGCTGTGCCCGAGCCGACGATTCGCCAATTTATTGAGGACCTGCTGCCCTCCGAGGCCGACGCGCTGGCCCAGCAAGGCCAAGACCTGCAAGATCAGGGAAAGGAGCAAGGGGCCGAGAGTCTCTATCGCGCCGCCCTCTCAAAGGACGAGCGGCAGCCGAAAGCACTGCTTGGGCTGGCCCGTCTTCTGATGGGTAAGGAAGAGCACGCGGATGCGCTTGCCTTACTGGGTCGTATTCCGCCGCATACTCGGGAGTATGACGAAGCGCAGCAGGTAGCCGCTCAGATACGCGTCAAACAGACCGGAGCCAGCGCCGATGAAGAGGCCGCTTGTCGCGAGAAAATTGAGGCTGATCCGAACGATCTGGACACACGGTTTGACCTTGCCCAGATTCTGGCTGCTTCGACTCGCTATGAAGAGGCGCTTGCCGAATATCTGGAGATCGTGAAGAAAGACCGCACCTTCCGGGACGAAGGCGCGCGGAAAGCCATGCTCGAAATTTTTGAGGTGGTTGGCGCTCGGAGTGAATTAGCTGATCGATACCGGTCGGAAATGGCCAAGGTGTTGTTCAGTTAGGTGCGGCAGGTTGGGTGGGCGAAGCGCCATTCGACGATTCTCTACGCTAACGCCCACTCCTCACCTTCGTTTTTCACCACACCTTCTTTTTCCAGCTTAATCAGGTGGGACTGCACGGAGTTCCCGGCCGCGGCGTGCAGAAACTCGGGCACGTCCACATAAATACGCTTCACCATGTCTGGAATTCTGGTCAGTCCGGCGTCAAGTGCGTCCAGCACCTGCTGCTCGCGCAACTCGCGGTGGGCGATGTAGGCGTTCAGTTTTTTATACGGCTCGCGAATCGCCGGGCCGTGAGCGGGATAAATCACCGATAGATCAAGGTCGAGCAGCTTGCGCAGTGAGGCCATATAGTCAATCAAGCCGCCGCCTTCTTCCGGCACGACCGTCGTTCCGGCCCCCAGCACCAAGTCTCCGGTGAAGAGCGCTTTTTCCTCTTCGAGGTAGTAACACAGATGGTCCTTGGCATGACCCGGCGTATGGATCGCGTGCAGGGTGGCCCCGTCGGTCTCGATGGTGGCGCCGTCTTCGATATAGGTCAGTGGAAAATCATACGCCCGATCTTTTTCCGGCCAGCGATGTTTTGAGACGCTGAGTTCGCCAAAACGTTTCTGCACATTGGGGACCCCGCCGATGTGGTCCTGATGGACATGGGTGAGGACAATCTCCTGGAGTTCGTTGGCGCCCTTGGTTTCGGACAGGCCCTGTTCCAATAAGGGGTCGTACACTTCCAGGCCGATCCCCGTGTCGAGCAGCAGTGGCCGTTTGCTCGTGCCAACCAGATAAGTATTGGTTCCGGGTCCGGTGAACGGCCCGGGGTTTTGACCAAGCACGGTCGCAACCCGACCGCTCCAGGTGTCGAAGTCGGGCAGCTTCAGCCCGGCCATGGTATCCGTAACAACACGTTGTGGTTGGGTCATTCTCAGCTCCTTAGCAGGTTGGCGGCAATGGTTTTGAGTTGCATATTTGAGGTGCCCTCATAGATTTTGCCGATCTTGGCATCCCGGTAGAACTTCTCGGCCGGATAGTCTTTGGTAAAGCCCACGCCGCCGAAAATCTCCAGGGAACGTGAGGCGACCCGTTCCCCGACCTGGGAGCAAAAGAATTTGGTCATGGCCGCGGAATGGGCAAACGGCTGTCCGCTCTCTTTGAGGCGGGCGGTGTTATACACCATCAGCCGGGCGGCTTCGATCTCGGTCGCCAGTTCGGCCAACTCGAATTGGACGGCCTGAAAATCCGTAATCGCCCGCCCAAACTGTGAACGCTCTCTGGCATAGCCCAGCGCACACTCAAAGGCCCCCTGGGCCAGACCGGTCATTTGCGCTCCGATCCCAATCCGACCCTCGTTCAGGGTCTCAATCGCGACTTTATAGCCCTGGCCGATCTCCCCCACGACTTGGCTGCGCGGCACCCGGACGTCTTCGAGAATCAGCTCACAGGTCGAACTGGCGCGAATGCCCAGCTTATCCTCTTTTTTCCCGACGCTGAAACCTGGCATATCGCGTTCGACCATGAAGGCGGTCACGCCCTTATAGCCCTTGTCCGGGTCGGCATTGGCAAAGAGCAGATACACGCCGGCTTCTGCGCCATTGGTGGTCCACATCTTTTGGCCGTTCAGCACAAAGGTGTCGCCATCCGGCCGCGCGCGGGTCTGCATGGCAAAGGCGTCGCTCCCGGAACCGGACTCGGATAAGGCATAGGCCCCGACCGTGTCCGTGGCCAGGCGGGGGAAAAACTGAGCTTTTTGGTCAGGGTTGAGCCAGCGGACGAGGGCATTGTTGACCAGGGTATTCTGGACATCCACACAGGTGGCGACCGCCGGGTCAACCCGCGCAAATTCTTCAATGGCCAGAATCGACATAAAGAAACTGGCATCCGCGCCGCCATAGCTGGCGGGGATTTCGATGCCCATGACCCCCAGGTCAAAGAGTTGGGCAATCAGCTCCTGGGGGATCTTGGCCGCGCGGTCCATCTCCATGACGTGGGGTTTGACCTGTTCCTCGGCGAACTCCCGCACCATCGTCCGAAATAATTCTTCTTCCTCACTCAGCGTCGCCAGAGGCAGATGTGTCGCGTGATCCATAGACATCTTCCCCCCTTGTTCGGTTGGATGGTGTCATTGTTGGCATGTTGTTTCTCGTATGTCCAGCCGGTATACCACCAAGAGAAAACGTTCGCGGAAAGTTTCCATTGCCATGAAAATCGGACTCATCGCCGACTCGCATATCCCCGAGGCCATGCCCGAACTCCCGAGCCAGGTACGGACGGTGTTCGCCGGGGCTGACCTGATTGTCCACGCCGGCGACCTGCACTGCCTTGCCGTGCTGGACTGGCTCGAAGCAATCGCGCCGGTGGTGGCCTGTCGGGGCAATGGCGACGAAGGCTCGGGCGGACGCGCCGTCGTCCCGGAAGACCCTCGACTGCACGAGGCCGTTGTGACGCAGTGCGCCGGCTACACGCTGGGGCTGGTGCACGATGTGTTGGATCCGAACGAATATCCGCACTGGCCGATTGAGCGGACGATGGAGCGGGCCTTTGGTCGGCGGACCGATATTATTGTCTGCGGCCATACTCATGTCGAGCGGGTCCAGCGCTACGCCGATGTTCTGGTCATTAATCCCGGCAGTCCGACCTATCCGCACAATTACGCGGCCCAGCCGGGCACGGTTGGCATGCTGACCCTGGAAGAGGGTGGTGGCGGCACGGTTGAGATCATAGATCTCAAGACGCTTGCCGTGTTGCCGGAATTTTCGACGACGTTCTGACTTGAGCGGCGTGTCCCAGGTAGCGCGACTCTACCCACCCAGACTAATCATCTCGATTTTTTTATGCTCTTTGGGGTCGTAGCCGGCTCCCGAACGTAGAGCGGCCAAGCGTTCTTCCGAGTAGCGGTCTGTCCGCTGGAGCCAGACCTGTTGCAGCACGTCGAGCAGCCTGTCATCGCTGGCCCCACCGCGCAGCAGGACCTTGAGGTTGTGACCGGTGTTGGCAAAGAGACAGGTCACCAGTCTGCCGTCCGCGGTCAGCCGCGCACGCGTACAAGACGCACAGAACGGCTCGGTGACCGAGGCGATTACCCCGATATCACCGCTGCCGTCGACACATTGATAGTCCACCGACGGTGCGCTGCCGCCTTTTCGGCCGATCTCCCGCAGGGGAAAGCGCGTGTTGATAATGTCCAGGATTTCCTGCTTGGGCACGATGGTGTCCGACTGCCAGTGATTGGCATTGCCCACATCCATGAACTCGATGAAACGGATGGCAAAGCCGTGCTCAAGCGAGAACGTCACCAGATCGATAATCTCGTCGTCATTCACGCCGCGTTCGATGACCGCGTTGAGCTTAATCGGCGAGAACCCGTGCTCCTTGGCCACAAACAGGCCGTGCAGAACTTTCTGCAAGTCGCCGCGCTTGGTGATGCGTCGAAAACGGTCGGGTTTGAGGCTGTCGAGGCTGACGTTCAGCCGGCGTAAGCCAGCCGCTCTCAGGGCCTGGGCTTTTTCCGCCAGGGTTGAGCCGTTCGTGGTGAGGCAGAGATCACGCAGGCCGTCGAGGTCGGACAGGCTTTTGACGAGTTGCTCAAGGTCACGCCGGGCCAGGGGCTCGCCTCCGGTCAAACGAATTTTTTCAACCCCAAGCTGAATAAACAGGCGGGCCAAGCGTGTGATTTCCTCAAACGTCAGCACCTCGCTCTTGTCAAGCCAGTCGTAGTCGTCCAGCGGCATGCAATAGGTGCAGCGAAAATTGCACCGGTCGGTGACGGAAATGCGCAGGTCCCTGACCGGGCGTTGCAGTGTATCGAACAACATGAAGTCTCCTTAAGGCTGCCTATTATAATGATTTTAGCTCGCGAGCCAAGACGGGGTTTGGCAGGGCTCTCAACCTGAAAGATTGACAAAATATAATACAAAATAAATGCTATATGTATGACCCAAACAATATCTCCTTCGTATAGATGCCTCGCTTCTAAAGGAAATTGACCTCGCCGGCCGGGCAGATAAACGGGACCGGTCCGAAGTGGTTCGCGAGGCCCTGGAACTCTGGCTTCAACGGCGCTCTCTGGCCGAGAAGGTCCGGCTCCACAGAGAAGGATATGAGCGGCATCCCGTAAGCCAAGACGAATTTACGCTCGTACTGGGAGCCCAGGCATGGCCGAAGTAAATCGCGGGGGGTGAGAAAATTCTGTTTGACGTATTGATGTCTGATTCATATGTACTGATGCATGCGTACAACCATCCGACTCGATGATGAACTGCTCGCCTCAACCAAGCAACTCGCCCTCCAAACAGGGCGAACCCTGACTGCGGTCATCGAAGACGCGTTGCGGGAAGTGTTGGCTCGACATCAGAACCAGAAGAAAAAAGACCGGGTCCGACTTACAACGGTCAAGGGGAAGGGGCTGCTGCCAGGCGTTGATCTGGATGATGCTGCCTCGCTGGCTGACCTGATGGAGCAAGAAGATGCTGCTCCCTGATGTGAATGTGCTGGTATACGCCCACCGGGAAGACGCGCCCGACCATGCACACTATCGGGCGTGGCTTGAAGACCTCCTCAATAGTGACCAAGCCTATGGGATGGCGGAGCTTGTCCTGAGTGGCTTCCTGAGGATAGTCACCCACTCTCGAATTTTTAATCCACCCAGCCCGCTGGCCTCGGCGTTGCAATTCGTTGAGCAGGTCAGACGACCGGCGCACTGTGTCATCGTGCGTCCGGGGCCGCGGCATTGGGAGATTTTTACCCGGTTGTGCCGGACCGTGAATGCGAAAGGAAATCTCATTCCTGATACCTATCTCGCAGCACTCGCCCTTGAGTCCGGCAGCGAGTGGATCACAACAGATCGGGACTTCAGCCGTTTCCCCCGGCTTCGGTGGCGGCATCCCCTTGACTAGATCCCATCGGGTATGCGCACGCGTTGCTGATATCCGTAAGTCTCGGCTAAGATAACCCGGCTTTTCAGCGGAGGAGGAATGCATGCGTATCAAAGATAAGGTCGCGCTGGTGACCGGCGGCAGTCGAGGCATAGGCCGGGCGATTTGTTTGCGTCTGGCCGAGGAGGGCGCCAAAGTCGCCATTGCCGATATTCTGGAAGACGAAGCCCGGAAAACAGCCGACGATATTCTGGCCGCCGGCGGGCAGGCTCAGGTGGTCAGGACCGATGTGACTCAGCTCGATCAGGTCCAGGCCTGCGTGAGACAGGTGACGGATAGCTGGGGACCGATTGACGTGCTGGTGAACAATGCCGGTTGGGACAAGATCGAGCCTTTTCTCCACAGCGCACCCGAGACCTGGGATAAGGTGATTGCGATCAATCTGCGCGGTCCCATTAATTTTTGCCATACGGTGGCGGCGCAGATGGCCGAGCGCAGCCAGGGCAAGATTATTTCGATCAGCTCGGACGCCGGCCGGGTCGGCTCGACCGGAGAGGCGGTCTATTCGGCCTGCAAGGCCGGAATTGTCGGCTTTTCCAAGACGCTGGCGCGTGAACTGGCGCGCGCGAAGATCAACGTCAACGTGGTCTGTCCCGGTCCCACGGATACGGCCCTGCTCCAGCAGGTTTCGTCCGGGGAAAAGGGGGCCAAAATCATTAGCGCCATGACCCGTGCAGTCCCGTTTCGACGCTTGGGGCAGCCCGAAGAAATTGCAAACGCCGTTGCGTTTTTTGCCTCGCCGGATGCGGATTTTGTGACTGGCCAGGTCCTGTCTGTCAGTGGTGGGCTGACTATGGCGGGCTAGAGCCAAAAGGAATACGCGCGTGCGTTTTGCAGACAAAGTGGCCCTTATCACCGGCTCTTCGCGGGGCATCGGCCGGGCGATTGCCCTCCGGCTGGCGTCCGAGGGGGCAAGGATCGGCGTGAATTACCGCCGCAATACGGCCGAAGCGGAAAGGGTTGCCGCCGAAATCGTACAGCGGGGCTCCGAGGCGCTGCTGCTCCAGGCCGACCTGAGTGACGCCGAGGCGGTCCGGGCGATGTTTCGGCGGGTGAAAGAGACGTTCGGCTGTCTGGATATTTTGGTCGCCAATGCTGCGGCCACCGCCTTTCGACCGCTGTTGCGCCAGGGCGAACACAATGTGACCCGGACCTTTGATCTGACCATCACCGGCACCCTGGTTGCCGTGCAGGAAGCGGTGCCCTTGATGGCCGGCCGCCAGGGAAAAATCGTTACCATATCCGGCATTGATTCCTTGCGCATGCTGGCCGGCCACGGCTTGCTGGGTGCGGCCAAGGCTGCTCTGGAAAACATGACGATGTATCTGGCGCACGAACTCGGCCCGCGTGGGATTGCCGTCAACGGCATTAACCCCGGACTGATTCAGACCGATTCGGCCCAAATGTACGCCGGCGGGGAGGCTGCCTACGCACAGTACGAACGCGATGTCATTCCTCAGACCCCGGCCGGTCGGACAGGCCGGCCGGAAGATATTGCCGCGGTGGCCGCCTTTCTGTGCTCCGAGGATGCCGATTTCATTCGTGGCCAGACCCTGCTCGTGGATGGCGGGTTGCTGTCATCGTCTATTGCGAGCCGAGAGCATGAGTAGACGCTTTGGCTGAAGCCTCCTGACAGAGAGGCCGGGCGGGCAAGGCATCCGCTCAACCTCTGTTGCCTGACCGCCGGCTTTGGTATGCTGCAAGCCGCGCACGAGTGATACGCCTGGAACTATCAAGGAGGGATGTCCGATGGCTGAACACGTCAAGGTCAAAATCAAACCGCTTACCGCCGAAGCCTTTGCGCCCTACGGGAAAGTCCTGGAACAGAAAAAGCTGATCTATCCCGAGGTCGAAGAGGGCAGAGTGGCCATGGAAATGCTGTCGTTTCAGTATCGACCCAACGCCAGAATCATGGATCAGATGGCCATCCATTTTTCCTACAACCAGACCTTTATCCCCGTGCAGGGCTCTTTGATTCTGGTCGTCGCCCCGCCCCCCGACAGCCGTGAGGGAGGTCCTGAGGAATATGCGTTTGATTATGACAACGTGGCCGCTTTTAATGTCGATCCAGGTCAGGCGGCCTTCATCTATAAGGGCACCTGGCATAACGCGCTGACCCTGGGCCAGGAGTGCTCGTTTATCAACGTGACCCGCAAGAACGCGGGTGAAGGCATCAGCCCTGCCGGCGAGATGGAGGGTAAGATCGAGCAGGCCCACGCCGTTCGCTCGTATGTCGAATTCGTAGACATGAAGAAGCGGGATGGGCGGGTGATTGAGCTCGAAGTCTAAGGAGAGGACCGTGGCGTATAAGATCATCTCTGCTGACTCCCATATGTGCGAGCCGCCGACATTGTGGGTGGACCGCATAGAGAAACGGTTTCGTGACCAAGCCCCTAGGGTGGTCAAAAATCCTGGGGATAAAAAAGGCCACTTCTTTATGTGTGAAGACCTGCCGCCGCTCCGCCTCTCCGGGGCGTTTGCTGCCGGTCAGACGTTTAATAAGGACTTCATGGAAGCCGGACCCGAGGACGCCCTGCCCGGTGGCTGGGACCCTGCGGCCCGGCTGAAAGACATGGAGTTGGACGGTATTCAGGCCGAAGTCCTGTACACCACCTGCGCCTTTGTCCTGTTCTGGCTGGAAGACGCCGCGCTGCAACACGCCTGCTTTCGGGTCTATAACGACTGGCTGGCCGAGTTTTGCAGTTATGACTCAAAAAAGTTCGCCGGCCTGGGTCTGATCTCTCTGTTTGATATCGAGCAGGGCTGTGCCGAGCTTGAGCGCTGTAAAAAAATGGGTCTCAAGGGGGCCATGATCTGGGCCTCGCCGCCCGATGACCAGCCCTACGGCTCGGCGGCCTATGAGCGCTTCTGGGCGACGGCCCAAGAGCTTGAGATGCCCCTGTCGCTGCATCTGGCGACCGGACGCAGTAAGGACAGCCAACAGGACGAATCGGACATTGCCGAGCTGTATGTGCGCATGATTATTCGCCCCAGTGAGATGCAGCATTCCTTTTTACGGCTGGTCTTCAGCGGGGTATTGGAACGCTTCCCGCAGCTCAAGTTTGTCTCCGCCGAAGGCGATATCGCCTGGGTGCCACACTTATTGGAGCGCGCGGATAAATACTATCGGCGGTTTAAGCAAGGCTATGGGGTGAAGCTGTCGCTCAAACCGAGCGAGTACTTCCAGCGCCAGATGTACGCCACTTTTATTGATGACCCCATGGGGCTCAAAACCTACACCCTGGCCGGTGGGGCGGAGAACTTCATGTGGTCCACCGATTATCCGCACCAGGCCTCCACCTTTCCGCACACCCAGGAAACGCTGGAGAGAGCCTTTCAGGATGTGCCGGAAGCAGATAAACAAAAAATGACACGCGATAATGCGTCGAAGCTATACGGATTGCCAGTGGAGTAGGCGTATGCAGACACAACACAACGGAAACGGCAGCAACGGGACTTCTTTTTCTTGGCCGGCAGAGGGCGGCGCGCGGGTGCCCTATCAGGTCTTTTATGACCCCGACATTTACGCCCAGGAGCAGGATAAGCTCTTTCGCGGCCCCATCTGGAATTATGTGGCGCTCGAAGCGGAAGTGGCGCAGCCGGGTGATTTCAAATCTACCTTTATCGGCGACACGCCTGTTGTGGTCACGCGCGACAAAGAGGGCGGCCTGAATGCCTTCGTGAATCGCTGCGCGCATCGCGGCGCCATGGTCTGCCGTGAACTGAGCGGCAACCGCCCGACCCATACCTGCATCTACCACCAGTGGAGCTATGATCTCAAAGGCAATCTGACCGGGGTGCCATTCAAGAAAGGGATTGGGGGTGTGGGCGGCTATGGCGAGGATTTTGATCGGTCTAAACATGGCCTGCACAAACTCCGCGTTGCCGCCTATCGCGGCCTGATCTTCGCCTCGTTCAACCCGGACGTTGAGCCGCTGGAGGACTATCTCAGTCCGCCCATGCGAGAATGGCTGGACCGCCTTTTCAATCGTCCCGTCCAGGTCCTGGGCCATACCCGCCAGTGGGTGAATGCAAACTGGAAGCTGTATTTTGAAAACGTTAAAGACCCGTATCACGCCAGCCTGCTGCATGTGTTTCACGCCACGTTTGGCCTGTACCGGTCGTCGCAACAGGGCGGTGTCATCATGGACACTCACTCGCGCCACGACGTGCTGCACGCCAAACCGCAGGCCGAGGAAGACCTCTCGACGTATGAATCCGGGCTGCACAGTTATCAAAAGGGCTATCAGCTTGCCGACCCATCCGTGCTCAAAGGGCGGCCCGAGTTTGAAGGCCTCTTTATCCAGACCATCTTTCCCTGTCTGATTGTTCAGCAGATTGCCAATACGCTGGCCGTCCGGCAGGTCCTGCCCAAGGCGCCGGATCGCTTTGAGTTGATCTTCACCTATTTCGGCTATGAGGACGACGACGAGGAAATGCGTGAGATTCGTCTGAAACAGGCCAACTTGGTCGGTCCGGCCGGCCTGATTTCCATGGAAGACGGCTATGCGGCCGAGATTGTCCAGCAATCGGTGACGGGCGACCGCAGCGCAACGTCCTTTGTTGAAATGGGGGGCACCGAGGTCGCCAACGAACAGAGCCTGATTACGGAAACCGCCATCCGTGGGTTCTGGGGCTATTACCGTGACACCATGGGTTTTCACGCTGGCGCGTAAGCGGGGAGGGCGAGAGCCATGAGTGGCATGAGTGCTATTGAAACCCGTTTTGCGGTCGAAGACCTGCTGTACGCCTATGTGGCCTGTCTGGATAATGACGAACTCGAAGACTGGCCGAACTTTTTTGTCGAAGAGTGTCTGTATCAAATCATCCCCCATGAGAATGTGTCGCAGGACCTGCCCATCTCGCTGATCTATTGTGACAGCCGCGGGATGTTGCAGGACCGGGTGACCGCTTACCGTAAGGCCAATTATTATGCGCCTCATCTGTACCGCCACGTGGTCAGCGGGGTGCGGATCATCGGTGAGGACAACGGGGTGATTGAGGCCCGGGCCAACTACGTGGTGCTCCAGACCCATCTGGACCCGGTCGATTACGGCAGCACCGAGGTGTATAGCGCCGGCGAATATAGAGACAAAGTGCTCATCAACGACGGGGTTGCCAAGTTGAAAGAGAAGATCGTTGTGGTTGACACCAGCCGGATTTCGTCGCTGCTGGCGACGCCGCTGTAACGGCTCTGTCCCTCATGAAAAAGACGGTTCGGAAATTTTACAGCTTCGAGGAAGCGGACGAAGCCGAATACGCGTATTATCAATCCCTGTCCGGCGACGAGAAGCTCCAGATGTTGCTTGAGCTCATCATGCCCGAGAACCCCAATGAGGCAATTATCGAGCGATCTGCGCGAGTTCATCCGCTTACTGAACACGAAGAATGTTAAGTATGTGATTGTGGGTGCCTGGGCGCTCGCCTTCCATGGGCGGCCCCGTTATACCGGGGACTTGGACATCTTTGTTTCGTGCGACCCGGACAACGCGGCAAAGTTGACGGACGTACTCGACGAGTTCGGGGTCGATGGTGTTGGCATCGAGCGTGAGGACTTTCTGCAAGAAGACGTGGTGATTCAGCTCGGTATGGTGCCGAATCGGATCGATCTGCTCACCGGAATCAGCGGTGTGACGTTCGAGGAAGCATGGGCCGGACGAGAGATTGGACATCTCTCAGGGGTCGAAACCAATATCATAGGCCGGGAGAATCTGATCAAAAACAAGCGGGCGACAAACCGTGAAAAAGACCGTGGAGATGTCGAGCTATTAGAAAAGACTAAGCCTTGAAGGGGGGCACCGCGGCTATTCAAACTCCCGCGTCTCTTCGTCGGCAGTCCGGGGAGTATGGCGCACAGCCCGCTTTCCGGCTCCCCAGACGATGGCCAGCGAGAGTACGCTCCACAGCCCGGCCCAGATAAAAGCCGGCACCGCGGTCAGCTCCGCCAAAATGACCGCGTCTGTGCGCATACCGATAAACAGGAAATCCGTCAGGTCATACACGGCGTACAGCGAACTCGTGACCGCCAGGATGTCCACGATATAGTGCGTCCCCGGAAAGGGCCGTCGCGAGAGCAGGGCAAAGCTCAGGGCCGTCCCGCAGCCAAAAACCAGTCCAAAGCCATTGCGCACAAAAACGAGCGTCACCAGCCCGAAGAAAACGGCCAGTCCAAAGAAGATCACTGAAGCCCATTCGTCCCGGGTTGAGAGCAGGAGCAGCAGGCCGCCAAAAAGCGCACTGCCGATATAGCCGGCGGCAGCAATGAACAGTGGGTTGCCACCGACATGCTGGACATAACCCGACTGCCACGGGGTCACTACCATGGAGATCACCTGTCCGCCGGTGAGAACCGTGGTGAACGCATGGCCCGCTTCGTGGATAAAGACAACGAAAATTTTAATCGGGTAGAGAAACGGCGTATGCCAGAAGAGCAGCGACACAAAACCGATGGTGAGGAAAACCAGCAGTTGGCGGAGGTTCAGCGGTCGGAGGTGTTGACTGTCCGGCATCAGAATGTCGTTCCCCAGCGGTTCTCGGATCCCTCCTTTGATATAGCCCGAGGACAGGTCTATCGCTAGTGATAGAGATCCAACCTAAAATCCTGTCGGGATTATATAACTGCACCATTCAGAGATCGACTTTGCGGGCTGACACGGATATATCAGGGAAATCTCGGGGACGGGAGAAAGGACCAGCATGGACTACGGAATTATCTTGCCCCACTTCAGCGCCTTTGCGCATGAAAACCCGGCTGAGCGGATTTTGACCGCAGCCACCACTGCGGAAGCGCTTGGCTATGGGACGCTGTGGGTAGCCGACCATATTGTCTTCCCGTCCAAGATTGAGGGAAGTTATGCCTTCAATCCGGAAGACCCTTTTCTTGATCCGCTCACTGTCCTGGCGGCCCTGGCGTATAAGACGACAACCGTCAAGCTCGGCACCGCGGTCCTGATTCTTCCCTACCGGCATCCCTTAGCCGCGGCAAAGGCCCTTGCCACCATCGATGTCTTATCCGGCGGACGGACGGTTGTCGGCGTGGGGGCGGGCTGGCTGGAGCAGGAGTTTACCGCCCTGGGCACGTCGATCACAGAGCGGGGAGCCCGCACGAATGAGACCATGGATATCTTCAAGGCGGTCTGGACGCAGGAAACGCCAGCATTTAGCGGCAAACATTTTCAGTTCGCCGACATTAAATTCATTCCCAAGCCGGTTCAGCAACCGCATCCGCCCATTCTTGTCGGGGGAATGACCAAGGGCGCCCTGCGCCGTATAGCGCGTCGTGGCGATGGCTGGATTGCCATGGGCAAGGGACCGGATGACATCCAAGAGCCTCTGGCAACCCTACGGGAACTGACCTCTCAGGCCGGCCGCAACCCGGACGATCTACAGATTTGCATGCTGCCACTCGGAGCACCAAGCGTGGACCAACTGATCCAGGACATTCCGCGCTACGCCGAGCTGGGGGTGCACCATGTCTATCTGTCGTTCCGCGCCTGGACGAATGAATTTGCCGAACTCATGCGCCTCATGGAACACTTTGCAAAGGAAATGAAGCTGGCCTAGTCCGGAGAAGGAGACCCTATGAGTGACAAGAAGTGGCTCGTCGAACACCCTGACCGCATTCAACTCTATTCACTGGCAACCCCAAACGGTCAGAAGGCAGGTATCGCTCTCGAAGAATTGGGGCTGGCGTATGAGGCCCATAAGGTGAATATCCTGGAGAACGAGCAGTTCAGCGAGGAGTTCATCGCGGTGTGTCCCAACTCGAAAATCCCCGCCATGGTTGACCCCGACGGTCCGGGCGGGAAGCCGCTGTCCATCTTTGAGTCCGGGGCCATGCTGTTATACCTGGCGGAGAAGACGGGCAAGCTGCTGCCGGCTGACCCCCATCGACGCAGCGAGTGCATCCAGTGGTTGTTCTTTCAAATGGCTGGGGTCGGACCCATGTTCGGGCAGTTCGGCCACTTCTATAAATTCGCCAAAGAGCGCATTCCCTATCCGACTGAGCGCTATACCAATGAGGCCCGGCGACTCCTGGGGGTGTTGGAAAAACGCTTGGAGGGCCGGGAGTATTTGGCGGGTGACGAGTACACGATTGCCGACATCGCGACCTTCCCCTGGGTCGGCTGCCTCGACTGGGGCTATGGAGCGCGCGAGGATTTGAAGCTGGACGCGGATTTCCCCCATGTGGTCGCCTGGTATGCACGCTGCGCCGAGAAGCCGGCTTCGGTGCGGGGGGCCAAGGTATGCGGCTTTTCGGACGACTAGACTGATGGAAACCGATAGCGGACCCGACCTGGTGGTTGATATCTTTGTTGACGGGCGGCTGGTAAACCCGAGCGAGATCCCGACCGCGGTTGTGAGGGAGATTGAAACGTCGGCCTCAGCGTCGGCATCCGGCAGGCTGACGGCCGAGGGCGTTGTGTACGAGTGGTCTACGCGGCCCTGCGTCTACCCGTAGCTAGCCGACGGTGAGGGAGAATCATGCGAAAGAATCTACACCCCGAAGACCTTGGCGATTTCCTGGATCAGCCCAAATGCGCAACCCTGGCGACACATTTCAAGGACGGGACGATTCTGATGTCGCCTGTCTGGCACGAGTGGAAAGACGGCGGGTTTACGGTTGCGGTCGCGAGCGAGGATATTAAGGCCCGTCACATTCGGCGTGATGCGAAGGTAAGTATCAGCGTGGCTGAAGATAGCCCTCCCTATCGGGGGATTGAGGTACGCGGGGAGGCCAGCATCGAGCGGGCGGACGCGTTTGAGACCACCCAGCGGATCGCCGTGCGCTATCTGGGAGCCAAACAGGGAGCGGCCTATGCTGAGGCCTTCCGCGAGGCCGACCTGGTGCTGATCCGAGTCAAACCGGGCGTGCTGCGGGCCTGGGATTTTGCCGACGAGACAGAGTTAAGCCGCGACCCGCAGGCCGGCTGAGTGCAGCCTCAGCCAACACCTGTCTTACTTTGCCACTGATGCGCTGGCCGCTGGGTGACCGCTTGGCACGCCCCGGTCCGTGCCACCCCCGGCGTCGAGCAAGGCTTGTCTATGCAGGGCCGCCGGATGCGGCCTGCTGAGCTTCGGCCCTTTGCCGTACAGCTTCTCGCGCAAGCTGCCTTCCTGATATTCCTTTTGCATACGACCGCGCTTTTGCAGCACGGGCACCACCCCATCGACAAACTCCTCAAAGGAACCCGGCGTGGTGGCATAGGCCAGATTAAACCCGTCCACGCCCGCCCCGATCCAGTCTTCGAACTGATCGGCAATACTTTCCGGCGTACCGACCAGGACCGGCCCGGCCCCACCGATACCGACATATCTGGCGAGGTCGCGCAAGGTCCATTTGCGAGTGGGATCCCCCTCGGTAAAGCTGTGGACGAGGGTGCGAATGGCATTGGTCTCGATATACTCAAGCGGCTGGTCGGGTTCAAACTGCCCGAAGTCTATGCCGCTCCAGCCGCTCAATAAGGCCAGCCCGCCGTCATAGCTGCACTGCTCAAAATACTCTTCATAGCGGCGTTTGGCCGCGGCTTCGGTCTCGCCTGTAATCACTTTCATGTATGCAAAACACAGGATGTCCTCTGGGTTCCTGCCGTTCTTGCGAGCGATCTTGCGGATATCCTTAATATACTGGCCATCGACCTCAGGCTTTGAGCCAATGACAAAAACAGCTTCCGCATGCTGAGCCGCGAAGGCACGACCCCGATCTGAGGCACCAGCCTGAAACAAGACGGGCGTCCGTTGCGGGGAGGGTTCAGCCAGGTGGCAGCCTTCAACCTTATAGTATTTGCCTTCATGTCTGACATCGTGGACTTTGGTTGGGTCGGCATAAATCCCGCGCTTAGCATCTTTAAGCACGGCATCATCTTCCCAGCTCTTCTCCCACAGTTTGTAACACACGTCGCAGTACTCATCCGCCATATCGTAGCGTTCGTCGTGGTCGGCCAGACCGGCCTGGCCGTAGTTCCGACCTGCGCTTTCGAGATATGACGTCACGATATTCCAGGCGATCCGACCTTTGGTGAGATGGTCCAGGGTGGAAATGAGGCGCGCAAACGTGAACGGGTGGTTTTGAATGATGGAGCTCGTAAAACCGAACCCGATATGCTCGGTGGCATAGGCCATAGCCGGGATGAGCAGCATGGGATCGTTGACCGGTATCTGGGCGGCTTCGGTCAGCGCGGCTTCCCGGTTGCCTCGAAACACATCGTACACGCCGAGCACGTCGGCCAGGAAGATGGCGTCGAATTTTCCCCGTTCGACGATCTTTGCAAATTCGACCCACTGATTGAGGTCGGTGTACTCGGTCATATGGTCATCGTCGCGGACCCACAGGCCGGGGGACTGATGGACCACACAGTTCATATGAAAGGCGTTGAAATAGATGCGTCTCTTCATGGATTCTCTCCTCATAGCAAGCCGGAAAGCTGGAACGTCGGGTTGCTCGTTCAGACCCCCGGATAGCAGAACACAGAATCAGAGGAGGGATGGAAGTGTCAAGTAGAGGAAGACGCCTTGCCATATGAGGCGGGCGGGCGATATGATCTGCAATCAAATCTGGAGCGGCACCTGCTCACAGCTTGGAAGGAAAACGCATGACGCGAGTCACAGCACCGGCTACCGGTGACACCGGCAGTCTGGGTCGGCTCAACTACCTCGATTCCTCTCTTCACAGTTCGCTTTACCGTAACGGCAAAGTGCTCCTCCGCCGCGATGCGGACGGCAGCGACAGCGGCATGCAGGGGGTCGTCTTTGATGAGCGGCAGATGACGGTCCATAATGCCCGACTGCTAGCGGAAAAGGAGGGGCAGAACGGACACGCGCCTCGCCGCCTTGAGACCAACGGCTTTGAACTGCTGAGCCGTCCCCTTGAGTGTCCGGACCTCGACTTTTTCGATCATCGGGAAGTCGTCCAGGACTACTACCGCGAATGCGCCCAGATCGTCAGCGCGGCGACCGGGGCGGCCTCCGTCAGGGCCTTTGACCATAATGTCCGGTCAGCCGCGGGCAAGCACGGCCAGCGACGCATTCGCGGCGGGCAGCAGGTACAGGGCCCGGCCTCTATCGCCCATGGGGATTATACCCTGCGGAGCGCTCCGGAGCGGTTGCAACAACTCGCCCAGCCGCCCGGCGGCAACGACACCCTGCGCTCGGTGCTCGACCAGGGACAGTCGCTCGTTGCGCCCGAAAAAGCAGACCAGGCGCTCGCCCCAGGTGGACGCTTCGCCATCATTAACGTCTGGCGCAATATCGCCGCAGAGCCGGTTGCGACCCACCCCCTGGCGTTATGCGACGCGCAGAGCGTGCATCCCGAAGACCTGGTAGTATTCGAAATTCACTATCAGGATCGGGTTGGCGAGAATTACTTTTCCAAGTACGCGCCGCGACACCAGTGGTATTCCTACCCGGCCATGACTCGGGATGAGGCTCTGCTGATCAAGCAGTGGGACTCGGCCGGGCCGCTCGCCCGCTCAGAAGGCCGCCGGGCCGATAGCGACGACGCCCACTCAGCGTGCACCTTCAGCTTTCACACCGCCTTTCAGGATCCGGCAACCCCTCCCGACGCGCCCGAGCGCTGGAGCATCGAGGTCCGGTGTATCGCTCTGTACGCCTGAGCGCGGGGTGAAAAGAGTAAACGTGTCCTCCACCAATAGGTCCAAAGCTGTTGACACCTTTACTCTTCAGAGACGGGCCGCTTTTATTGCGTCTGACGAAAATACGCCCGCGCCCGGTCTGCGGCTCGTGTCTGAATAAGCAGGGTCAACAGCAGGCTGCTGCCCAGAGTTGAAGCGATAAGCGCATAGGACAGGGCGGCGTAGCCGATGTGGGCCACCGCCAGCCCCCCGATAGCCGCTCCCACCGCATAACTGGCATAGCCGCTGCCGGATAAGACACCCGTCAACGTTCCTCTCGCCGTTCCACCCACCTCGACGCCGACGACAAACAGGAGAGTTGCCAGTGGCATGGTGAGCAGCATGAACACGCTGGTGACCGCCACGCTCAGCCACAGGCTGTCGTCCAAGAAAAAAGCGGCCATACCGGGCAGCGTCGCAATGAGCGCCGTGACCGCTGCGATGGACAGCCGCCATTGGCTTTTCCCTATTTTTCCGCCTAGGAAGAGACCGCAGGTTGTGCCGAGGGCAACAATGGAAACCGGCAGGGCGAGTTCTGCCGTGCTGAGCTGATACGTCACTTGGAGAAACGGAGGAAAGAAAGTCATAATGAGCCCGTAGGCGGTCCGGACGGTGAGGTTGGTGAAGGCCAGCAGCCAAGTCACCGAAAAACGGCCGACCTGTCTGAGGCGGCTGCCAAGAACGAGCAGCTTTCGCTGGGCATTACGCTCCGGCGTATGGAGAAACACCAGCAGCGTGCAGAACAGCAAGGCAGCGCCCACGGCCAGGAACGCCGCTCGCCAGCCGGCATACGCGGCGATGAGGGTGACAAACGGGACGCCCAGCACGCTGCTCAGACCCGGCTGGGTCGTCACCACGGCGACCCCCAGCGCCCGTTTTTCAGCGGGCAGGAAGTCGCCGAGTAGGGCAATGCAGGTAGGTGGGACCATACCGCCGCCTATGCCGGAGAGGATGCGGAAGACGGCCGCGCTGGGAAGATTCGGAGCCAGGGCCGTACCGATTGAAGCCAAGCCGACCAGCAAGGTGCCCACCAGTAAAACCGGTTTTCTACCATAAGCGTCGGAAAACGGACCAACGACAATGGCCGTTACCGCCCAGGCGACAGCGGCCGAGGTGACGAGTTGGGCAACGGCCGGAACGGTGGTGTGCCAATCATGTGACATGGCGACCAGCAACGGTCCCAACATGCTGAGCGCGGTCAAAACGGCAAAGACCGTACCGCCGATTGTGATAAGAAACAGGGGTGTATTGACGGGGTGGGTCGGCTCTGACGAAGTTGGCATGGCTAGGTGTGACGAATCGCGCTATCAGGTTGCTGTGGACAGAGCAAGACGGAGCGCGTCCGGTTTGATGCTGTCGTCACTTGCCTGACACAAGCAGCCTGGGAGGAGGGTCGGCATGACGCAAAAAGTCTGTATTGTCACCGGTGTTGGACAGGGAACAGGGCTGGGTGTCGTCCGCCGGTTTGCTGAGGGCGGCTACCGGGTTGCCATGCTGGCACGCAATACGGAACGTCTTACCCAGTTCGAGCAGGAGATTGCCGAAACCACAGCATATCCGTGTGACATCAGCCATGAAGCCGAGGTGAATGCCACGGTTGCGGCCGTTGCCGAGCAGCTTGGACCTCCGACCGTCCTGATTCATAACGCCGTCAGCTTTGATGCGATCTTTGGCACCTTCCTGGAAATTGACCCGGCGAGTCTTCAGCACAACTTTCAGGTCAACATCATGGGGCTGCTGTATATGGCTCGGGCGGTGACCCCGCATATGCTCGAAGCCGGACAGGGTGCGATACTAGTGACGGGTAATACGGCGTCGAGACGGGGCCGCCCGCAATTTGCCGCCTTTGCGCCCACCAAAACCGCTCAGCGTATTCTTACCGAATCCATTGCGCGCACCCTCGGTCCGCAGGGCATCCATGTGTCTTTTCTGGTCATTGACGGCGGTATTGACATGCCGTTTGCGCGCACCTTGCTCAAGGACAAACCGGACGAATTTTTCATTAAAACGTCGGCGATTGCCGACACCATCTGGAACATCGTCCACCAGGACCGCTCGGGCTGGACCTTTGAGCTTGATATCCGGCCGTTCGGGGAGGAATGGTAAGCTGACAATCCAGACAATAAGGAGTGTTACATCGCCAGATAGGTATTGATGGCCTTCTTCCCGTCCACGACAAGGGCAATCTCCACGCTCTCAATGGCCGGTTGGGTCGTCAGCTCCAGGGTCGTTCGGATATCGTTGACGGCATGCTCGGTGACATCCGCGATGACGTACAGCTTGCGTTTGCCGAGATCGGCCAGCGTATGGATGATGGTCACACCGGGAAAGGGATTCATGAGCCGTTCCTGGACGACCTGGGCTGCGGCTCTATTCTCTGCCTGACTCGCTCCCGCGCGCCATGTGACGGTAATTAATACATCCATATACGCCTCCCGTGAGTAAAGTGCTGTGGCCTGCTTGTTGTACTGCTTTTTGATGCCACTGCAAACCGTCCCTTCCCGACGCAGCACTGCCCGGGAGGGCTGGCGGAGAGTTGGTCTCAGCCAGACCGGGGGGTAGGACGAGGTCAGAGCCGTGGACCGCTCGCCGGATATTTTTCCCGGCGCTATACTGTCTTGTCCGCAAGAGTGGTATGAGACTGGACAGGCGGGCCGAACTGGTGGCCGCAAGAGAAGGGGTGTTCCTCATATGGCTATACAAACACACCACGACACGGATGCCGGCACGAACGGCACAGTCTGGCACGAGGCTTACCCGGAGCTCGGAACCGGGCCGATTCCGATTGAGCCGTGTGTTTCAGCCGAATACTTCGAGTTGGAGCGAGAGCGCATTTACAAGAAGACCTGGCTCAATGTGGGCCGCATCGAACAGCTTCCCCGGCCTGGAGATTATTTTGTCAAAGACCTGCCCGTCTGTGATACGTCGGTTATCCTGACGCGCGGCCGGGACGGTGTCCTGCAAGCGTTCCATAATATGTGTTCCCACCGGGGTAATAAGATCGTCTGGGATCAGCATGGCTCGTGTCAGAATTTTACGTGTAAATTCCACGGCTGGAGCTATGGTCTCGACGGCAGCCTGAGATTCGTTCCGGATGAAGAACGCTTTTGCGATCTCAAAAAAGACCGGCTCGGTCTGACGCCGGTCCGGGCCGATGTGTGGGAAGGCTTTATCTTTATCAATCTCGATCCGACCCCGCCGGAAACCCTCACCGAACATCTCGGCGAGCTTGGAGCCGGACTGGAGGGCTATCCGTTCGCGCACCTGACGACCTGCTATGCCTGGTCTACGGAACTGAAGGCCAACTGGAAGGTGCTCAAAGACGCCTTTCACGAAGCCTATCATGTGCCCTTCTTACATAAGCGTTCCCTGCCCGATTCATTTACCAGCCCGGACAATCCGTATGCGCACGCTTTTGCGTTTAGGCTGTATGAACGCAACCACCGCATGTCCGTCTTCGGGAATCCTGGCCATCAGCCGAGCCCGGTCGAACTCCTGGCCCATCGCTTCGGCGCGTCGATTGTCAAGCGTGACTGGGAGATGGCTGACTTACCGCCGGGGGTGAATCCGACCCGGAGTCAGTTTTGGGCCTTTGATGCCAATATGATTTTTCCTAATTTTGATGTGTTTGTTTTTGACGGTACCTATCTGACGCATAATTTTTGGCCACTCGCGCCGGCCCGGACCCTCTGGGAAGTCAAGACGTATTTCCCCGCTGCCCAGAACACTGCGCAGCGTTTCAGCCAGGAGTACAGCAAGGTGCTCTTGCGCGAGGCACTACTGGAGGATGCCAGCACCCTGGAAGCAACCCAATCCATGCTGGCCTCAGGCGCGAAAAAAGAATTTGTCCTCCAGGACCAGGAACTCCTGGTCCGGCACGGACATAAAGTCATAGAGGATATGGTCGGTTTCTACCGAAGGCCATAGGCCCTGGCTGTGCGTTATTGACCAAAAAACTCTGCCGTGTTTTAAGTTCATTCTCCACCATGCCGAGTCTGTTCTGAGCCCGTTCTCGGTCAAAGAGGACGGACACGACACCGGACCATGGCATAAGAAGACCAAAACAGGGAGGCAATAGAATGAGTGCAACACCAAACGGAACTCCGGCAAACGGCAACGGCGCGGCCGGCGGCTATAAGTGGCACAATAAATATCCCCACCTCGGGACCGGCCCGGTTCCGGCGGACGTTTTTACTTCGCAAGAGCAGTTTGAACTGGAGCGCGAGCGGATTTTCAAGAAAGTCTGGCTGAACGTCGGGCGGGTGGAACGGATTCCCAATCCGGGCGACTATTTTGTGCAAGACCTGGCGGTGTGCAATACCTCGGTCATTGTCGTCCGCGGCAAAGACGGCGCGGTGCATGCCTTTCATAATATGTGCTCGCACCGGGGGAATAAAATCGCGTGGGATCAGGGCGGGACGTGCCAGAATTTCACCTGTAAGTTCCACGGCTGGAGTTACGGCCTGGACGGGAAGTTGAAGTTCGTGCCTGACGAGGAGAGCTTCTTTGATCTCAAGAAAGAAACCCTGGGCCTGACACGGGTAGCGGTGGGTGTGTGGGAGGGCTTTATCTTCATCAATGTCGATCCCAATCCGACCGAGACTCTACAGGAGTATCTGGGCGACCTGGCAACCGGACTGGAGGGCTATCCGTTCGGCGAATTCTCAACTACCAGCACATCGTGGACCTCGGAGGTGAACGCCAACTGGAAAGTCATCAAGGATGCCTTTCAGGAAGTGTACCATATTGCCTTTTTGCACAAACGCTCCATCCCGGACTCGTTTACCAGCAAAGACAACCCCTACGCCCACAGCCTGGATGTCACCCTGTATCCGCGACATGGCAGCATGTCGCTGTTCGGCAGCGCAGACTACAAACCGAGTCCGGTGGCCAAACTGGCGGCCCAGCATGGCGAGATTGTCATTCGTAGCGACTTTTCGGCGGACGGTCTGCCGGCAGGGGTGAATCCGCTGCGGAGCGAGGCTTGGTCGCTGGACCTGAACGTTATCTTCCCGGCGTTCTTTGTTGATGTTTCTCAGGGGTCGTATTTTACCCATCAGTTCATGCCTATTGGCGTGGATAAGACGCTGTGGACCTCGACCCAGTACTATACCAAGGCGACCACGCCGGGGCGGCGTTTCAGTCAGGAATACGGCAACGTGATCTTCCGCGATATTATCATGGAAGATGGTCGGACCTTTGAGGAGACCCAGTCCATGCTCTCGTCCGGCGCGAAAAAAGAGTTTTATCTGCACGACGAAGAGATTCTCGTCCGTCACAGCCATCACGTTATTGACCAGATGCTTACGGGGCAACCGGTTGACCGCGCGTTTGCTGCCAACGGAAAGGAGGCGGCTTCCCATGCCTGAGGCACGCTTACCCGAGCAGTTCCGGGATTTGGAGCAATGGATAGGCTGGTCGTTGGAAACCGAAGGCGAGCGGAGCGACCGCCGTCAGGCCAGCGCTATGGAAGACATCACTGCCTTTTATGAGGCCATGCTGGCGCGCATGGAAGAGGTCCTGCCCTATCTGGAGCAGTTCAGCCTGGAAGAACTCCCGGACGACGCCAAGCGCCTGTTTTATCTCACTCTGTCCTTGGCGGAAGTAGCGCCCGCGGTCGAGCAGTTCGGCCAACCCAGTGTGGTGGACGGCTACGACATCAAACGCTTTGTCGCCAGCCACAGATAAGACGCGCATCAGCCGAGGCACGGTATCGCGCGCTAGGAGGGAGCCATGAAAGTCGGTGTTGATATTATTCATCAGAACCTGGGTCGGCCGCAGCCCGACCACGAGGTGTATCGGGAAGAACAGCGCTTGGCCGACCTGGTTGAGCCCCTGGGATTCGATTCGTTGTGGAGCGTGGAGCATCACTTCGATGATTACACCATGGTGCCTGATGTGCTCCAATACCTGACTTTTATGGCCGCCCGGACCTCGCGCATCCAGCTTGGCAGCGCGGTCGTGGTGCTGCCGTGGCACGACCCGGTGCGCGTCGCCGAGCAGATCGCCATGCTCGATATTCAGTCCGGTGGGCGGCTGCTGCTCGGCTTTGGTCGGGGAGCCGCACAGATTGAATATGACGGCTTTCGCGTGGCCATGGATACCTCGCGGGCGCGTTTTACCGAGGCTGCCGAGGTGGTTACCAAGGCCCTCATGAACGAACGCTTCTCACATACTGGCGATTTTTTTCAGATTCCTGAAATGAGCATCCGTCCGCAGCCCGCTACCGACTTTACGGGCCGGATGTATGGAGCGGCCATCAGCCCCGAGTCGGCCGAGATGATGGCCCGGCTCGGTTTTGGGGTGCTGGTGATTCCGCAGCGCGACTGGGACACCACCGCCGAAGAGTTGGAACGCTATAATGCCATTTGTCGAGGCTTGGGCAAGGAGCCGGTCAAGCCCATTGTCGGCTGCTTTGTCTATGTTGACGATACCGAGGCCAAGGCCATGGATCGTGCCCGGAAATATATGGGGGCCTATTGGCAGTCGGCGGATGAGCACTACCGTTTTTCGCACGGCGCGCACGCCGGTGTAAAAGGCTACGAATACTACGACAAGATGGGTCAGGCCAGCAAAAAGATGGGGCCGCAGGCGGTCAACGATTATTTCATCAGTTTTCAGTGCGTGGGCACGCCCGAGATGTGTTTGGAGAAGATCGAGTTCATTCGGAACAAAGTCGATACCGAACACTTCATCGGTATCTTCAAATATGGCGGTATGCCCATACAGCGGGCGGAAGAGAATCTACGCCGTTTTGCTGCAGACGTGATGCCGGGATTGCACCGGGAAGACTTTCGCGTCCACGCCGCGCCCGCCGCAGCCGTCGCCGATTAAAGCTTCCCCTCAGATTCGAAGAGGGGCACCCCCTGTTCCTCTTGTGTTGTGACGAGAGGGGGTGGACTCATAAAGGGAGGGAGCAGTGAAGGACAGGCAGCCGACCGGCACCGGAGAGAATGCGGCTCCTGACCAGAGCAATGACCGCTGGAATGACAAGTATCCGCATCTTGGGACCGCCCCGATTCCTATCGAGCCCTACATCTCTCGTGAGTATTTTGCCTTAGAGCGAGAACGTATCTTTCGGAATGTCTGGCTGAACGTTGGCCGGATTGAAGACATTCCGCATCCCGGCGATTATGTGGTCGCCGCTCTGACGGTCTGCCGGACCTCGGTTGTGGTCGTTCGCGGCAAGGGCGGTCAGATACATGCCTTTCATAATATGTGTTCCCACCGGGGGAATAAGGTCGTGTGGGATAACGCGGGGAGGTGTCGAAATTTTACGTGCAAATTCCACGGCTGGAGCTATGGCCTGGATGGCCGACTGACCTTCATCCCTGACGAGCAACGCTTCTGTGGCTTGCAAAAAGACAAGCTCGGACTGACCCCCGTGGCCGTAGACACCTGGGCGGGCTTCATCTTCATTCATCTTGACCCGAACCCGGTCGAAACGCTGCGGACCTACCTGGCGGAGGTTGTGCCTGGGCTGGAGGGCTATCCATTCTCTGAGCTTTCGGCGACGCGCTTCTGTTGGCGAACGGAGATCAAAGCCAACTGGAAAGTCGCCCAAGACGCCTTTCAGGAGGGTTATCACTTCCCGGTGCGCCATAAGGCATCGGCGGCAGCCGCCTTTACGAGCGAGACCAACCCGTATTGCCACTTCCTGAGCCTGGACCTGTACGAACGACATCGCCGCACCTCGTCGTACGGCAATCTGGACTATACGCCGACTCCGGTAGCCGGCATGGCCTATCAGTTCGGGAGTTCGGTGGTTGTTGAGCGTGGTCTTGCCATGGACAACCTGCCGGCCGGGGTCAATCCGACCCGACGGCCGGACTGGTCCATTGATGTTTTTTGGATATTCCCGAACTTCTCCATTTTTCCGAGCAATGGGACCTATCTGACCCACCACTTCTGGCCGGTGAGCGCAGACCGGACGATATGGGAGACGCGAACCTATTTCCCCAAGGCGGAAAATGCGGGTCAGAAATTCAGTCAGGAGTATAGCAAGGTATTACTCCGCGACATTCTTATGGAGGACGGCACAACGCTCGAACATATGCAGGATGTGCTGGCCTCGGGTGCAAAAACCCATATGCCGTTGCAGCACCAGGAAATCTGCGTCCGCCACGCCTATAACGTGGTGGAGGATTATGTCGGGTTCTATGCCGGACGGTAGCGGAGCATGACCATGGCGGAGAGCGACTGGCCCGCGGCGTTCAGCACACTTCAGCCTTTTCTCGGCTGGGCGCTTGCCACAGAGGCCGAGCGGACGCACAAACGTCAGACGAGCGAGATGGCGGACATTCAAGCCTTTTACGTCGCCATGCTGTCGCACCTGGAGGACGTTCTGGTGTACTTAAACCAATTCCCTCTGGAGCGTCTGCCGTCCCATGCGCAGCAACTCATGGATATGACCCTCTCGCTCGCCGAGATTGCGCCGGCGGTTGAGCTGTTTGGTCAGCCGCGAGAAGATGATACATTTGATCCGTTCCGATTTGTTCCACAACATCACTAAAGGAGGTCGATATGATTCGCCCCGAACGGATTGCCCATGTTGTGATTAAGGTGAGCGACCTGGCACGTTCAAAAAAGTTCTACACCGAAGTGCTGGGGATGCAGGTCATGAAAGACACGCCTGAAATTGGCGCGGTCTTTTTGTCCAATCATACCCGCGACCACCATGAGATCGCGCTGTTTCAGATCGGTCCGGATGCCGAGTTGCCCCGGCCCGACCAGGTCGGACTCGCCCATATTGCCTTTCGGCTGCGGAGCGAAGAGGAACTCAAGGCCGCCTACGAAGAACTCAAGGCGAGAGAGGTGCCGGTGAACTTCACCGTGAACCACGGCGTAACCAAGAGCATCTACTTCCGTGACCCGGACGGCCTCGAACTCGAAGTCTACTGTGACAACCCCATAGAAGAATATGCGGGAATGCCCAACTCCTATCTGGGGACGGACAAGCTGGAATTCGCTCAGAACGAGCGTGGCTTGGCGGATATCATCGCCTCGCTCCGGCAGTGATCTCTTTATCCCCTTCTCCCTTGCTAGGGAGAGGGCCAGGGTAAGGGTCGTTCAGAATGAGTTTTCTTTCGATCCTCCCTCACCATAACCTGGAGTACTCATGGGCATTCGGACCGGCGCACAATATCGAGAAAGTTTGCGAGACGGGCGAAGTATTTATGTGAATGGCGAACGGGTCAAAGATGTCACGACCTATCCGCCATTCCAAGGGGTGGTGGAGACCATTGCCTCTCTGTACGACCTCCAACACCAGCCTGCGCAGCAACCCCCGCTGACCTACCCGTCGCCCAAGGACGGCCAACCGGTCGGGCTCTCCTTTCTGATGGCGGACAGTGTCGAAGATGTCGAGCGTCGCGTCCGGGCCGAGGAATTTCGGGCGGAGATGACCTGTGGCTTGATGGGTCGCATGCCGGACTTCATGAACGCGTTGGTAACGGACGCCGCGATTGCCGCGCCGTTTATCGGCCAACGCGAGCCCCGTTTTGGTGAGAATACCCTGCGCTATTACGAAGCCTGCCGGGACGAGGACTGGTGCCTGACCCATACCCTGGTTGATCCCCAGATTGACCGCTCAAAAGGGCCGGCGGAACAGCGTGATCCCGAGGCGGCTTTGCATGTGGTGCGCGAGACGGACAATGGCATCGTGGTCAGCGGCGCCCGGATGCTTTCCACGCTCGCCCCTTTTTCCAACGAACTCTGGGTGGGGCCGTTCTATCCGCGCAAACCGGGAGAAGAAGCCTATACCCTCTGCTTTGCCGTTCCCATGGATACCCCAGGCCTCAAGTTTATCTGTCGTGAAGCTTATAACACGGGTAGGAGTCGGTTTGATCGCCCGTTGTCGTATCGGTTTGACGAAGAAGATGCCCTCGCGATTTTCGATACCGTCGAGGTGCCTTGGGAGCGGGTGTTCATTAACGGTGATATCGAGGCCTCCAACTACATCCTTGGCCGGGCGCCCGGTTACGCCCTGCTCCAGGCGGTCATTCGCGGAACCGTCAAGCTCCGTTTTATGGCCGGGCTGGCCTGTAGCGTGGCCGAGGCAATCGGCCGGACCAAGGCGCAGCATGTCCAAGCCCAGCTTGGTGAGCTGGTGGCAAACGTTGAAATTGCCAACGGCCTGTTGCGGGCGGCGGCGCACAATGTTGTCACCAATCATAAAGAAGGAGGGTCGCTCCGTTCGCTCGCCGCCTCGCTGTGGGTGTTTATTCCGCAGGCGCAGATGCGGGCGGCTGAGGTGATCCGCCAGGTCAGTGGCAGCGGACTGATCATGACACCCACGGAAGGGGATCTGCAAAACCCGGAGATCGCGCCCTATCTCGAGCGCTATCTCCAGGGCAAAAACCTGTCGGCGCGTAATCGGGTGCAACTCTTCAAGTTAGCCTGGGACATGTTGGGTGAGCAGTTCGGCAGCCGTCAGTTGCAGTACGAATGGTTCTACGCGGGTGATCCCACGTTTACCCGGTCACGTTTTTATCACTCACCCGCAGTGAAAGGGTATAAAGCGATGGTGGAGCGAATCCTGGACGAGGGGAAGGGCACAGGCTAGACGTGCGGGGCAACCACAAGGTTACCCCGCTGGAAGGAGTGGTTCGAGAGCCTAGCTCGGCGGATTAGTGGAAACGATATCCGGCGTCTCTTCCAAACCAAGCGCGGCAATGGGTGCCTCAAAACGTTCGGTCATGACCGCATCCTCGTCGTGAAAGTCCCGGGTGAAGCAGCAGTATTCCATCTGCATGCCGTTGGGGTCCTTAAAGTAAATCGACTTGGCCCAGTCGTGATCCACGACTTCAGAGACCTCCACGCCTTTGTCCCGCAACTCCTGTTTTTTTTCTTCGAGCGCCGCTTCTGTCCCGGCCTCAAAAGCAAAGTGGTAGAACGCACTCGGGACACCAAGTCCCCGGTTGATGCCGGCGTCGTACTCGACCGGAACATCGGGAATATCCTTGGCTTCCATAAAAGCCAGTAACTGGTCACGGCCCGTATCAAAAAAGATATGTCGAATGCGGCCACCTTCTTTGATCTTGATGGTATCGCAACGAACCGGCTTGAAGCCCAGGATGTCTTCGTAAAACTCGCGCGTCTTATCCAAGTCGAGCGTTGACAGCCCAATATGAGAAAAGCCTTTCTTTGTCATGACCGAACCCTCCTTTTTCGCGCTGTGGTCCCGCTACTTTTCCGGTCTACCACAGCTTCTGAACGAAAGAAACCGAGAAAAGCACTCTCTTCACGCTTCTCATTGACACACTGCGAGCAGGCCGAGTAGGCTCTCCTGGCCGGAGAATGAGGAGGCAGGTATGGATTTCGGCGTACTCGTATTCCCCCAACCGGACCGCTGTGTCGATCACGCCAGGCTGGCTGAGGCAAAGGGCTTTAGCCATGTGTGGGTTGAAGACTCGCCCATGATGGCCGGGGATGTGTACCTATGCTTGGGTCTGATGGCACGGCACACCTCCCGCGTCACCCTCGGAACCGGCGTAGCAGTGGTCGGAACGCGCAGTGCGCCCGTGGCTGCCCACGCCATTGCTACAGTCAATCAGCTCGCCCCCGGACGCGTCGTCTTTGGGCTGGGGACCGGCAATAGCGCGCGGCGCGCGATGGGGCTGCCGCCCTGTTCTCTACGTGAGCTGCGCGAGTATATCGCGACCCTGCGTGGTCTGCTGAGCAACCGGGAGGTGGTCTATCAGGAAGGAGCGGAGACGCGCCGGATCAGATTTTTTCATAAAGACTACGAGTTTATTAACACACACGAGCCAATTCCCATTTATGTGGCCGCCAACGCCCCCCAGGCCATGCGGTTGGCCGGCGAGTTGGGCGACGGCTGGCTGACCTCACGGACCAATACGGTCGAAGGCTTTGAGGCGGCCTGGCGTCAGGTCACCACCGGCATTGAGAACGCTGGAAAAAATGCGGACCGTGTAGACCGCGTGCTCTTTACCACGGCCTGTCTGCTGGGTCCGAACGAAGGACTGGATTCTGAGCGGGTCATGGCCCAGGCCGGCCCGTGGGCAACTGTCGCCCTGCACTCACTGTATGAAACGCTCAAGGAGCCCGAGGCCGCCCCGGCCCCTCTCCGCTCAATTTTTGCCCGATACAAGGCCTTTATGGAGCAACGTCTCCAGGACAAGGATGCGTACTATTTTGACTTGCACGACGGCCACTGTTTATACGTCCGTGAGGAAGAAGCTCAGTTTGTGACGCCGGAAGTCATTCAGACGACCACGCTGACGGCTCAGCCCGCCGCCTTGCTGGAACGGCTCCGCAGTCTGGAGCGGGCAGGCGTCCGCCAGGTGACTTTTATTCCGACCTTTGACGCCTTTGAAGAGTTTGTAACAACATTCGGGGAACAGGTTCTTGCCCGTTGGTAGGGCTACGTTCCTGCCGCCGACTTGCTCTGGCCGTCGCCCTCCGATACAGCAGAGAAAGGTTTGACGCTGCGCCCCTACCGTGGAGTCGTGAGAGAACAGGCAAGACTATGGCCCATTTCGACCCCAACACCCTTGAAGAAAAAGGCCAACAGCAGTTTCAGGCCGCGTTGGAGGGACTCTCCCCGACGCACTCCTCGACCTTGCTCAACGCGCTGACGCAGCTCGAGCCGCCCATTGTCCAGGCGTGGTTGCAGGAAGAACTCCTCCAGGAATGGGTCCAGCAGGGCCGGCACGTGAGTGAAACGCTGGGCGCGCGTGGGGAAACGCTCACCTCGGCCATGTTCGCGGCCACCCCTGAACTTTTGCCGCTATTGTCCCGGCTGGAGATGCTCGAATGGGTCCGTTTTCTGCTGGATATTGAAGCCGTCAGCGGCGCAACCGATTTTGCCCGTTTCCCGGACGGCCTGACTGCCCTGGACCGCTCGGAACGAATCAGCGTCTATCGTCTGGGCCGGTCAGCTGTGTATCACTCGCGTGAGGCTGCCGCGGGCATTTACCATGCCCTGCCCCACACCTTGGTCAATCTTCCGGAGTCGTTGCGGAACGTGTTGCTACGTTGCCTCCAACCGGTCGCTGCCTTTGACCCGGAACCGCTTCCGGCTGTGATTCCGTTTCTTGAGCCCACGCTGAAGAGCTTGGCGCCAGGCCAGCAGCTCTCTGTATTGGAGCGGATCGCCGAACTCGCCCGTATTTTTCCCGCAGGGATTGCCCGCCTCTTTCGGACGTTGTCTCGCGCGTATGAAGAAGTCGGCGCCGAGGGGGTGTTGACCTGGATTCAAACCGGAGAGGAGATCGCGCAGCGCAATCCGCACGCCGCAGAAGCATTTTTCACCCTGGAGTCCCGGACCAGTTTCCAGGTCTTGCGGCATGAGTCGTCGGCCGTGCTGCTCTCCGAGGTGCATAGTGCGTTGGTGAAGTTCATGCATATGCTGTGCGGGGAGGCGGTCAGTATCCAAGAAATCGGGGAGGTTTCCTTCCCACCCCCGTTGGCGATTGTTGACGACGAAGACGAGTTTCTGCCCCTGCCGGCCAGCATTGACCTGTTCTTGACCTTTGAGGAAAACTTTCGGCTGTACTGCATGTTCGCGGCCCATCAGGCGGGACGGGTCGAGTTTGGGACCTACGATCTCTCCATTGCCGACATCTGGTCGCAGGTGCCGTCGTTTGTCCAGGAACGGGCCGTGGCGAATGCGCATCCGCCACGGGACCTGGCGGCGTATTGCAAGCTTTTTCCCAAGCCCGAACAGATTGAGGCGCTGTTCCTGTTTGTCGAGGGCCAACGGATCAATGCCTGTCTGGCAGCGGCGTATCCCGGGCTGCAAAAAGACCTCGCCTGGGCCGCATCGCACACCCGCATCCTGCCACCCCTTATCCAGTCGATCCTGCCGTATTTGAACGCCACGCTAAAACCCGGCTGGGAGCACGACGCCACGGTGGCGGGCTGCCTGCTCATGGCTACCGAGCTGTACGCTTCACTGCCCGAATACGCCTCGCAGCTATCGCGGGAGCAAAAGGACGAAGATGGCATGGCCGGAGCGCCGGACGCGATGATGCAAGGGACGCGCGAGCCTGAGCTGTCTGAGCGAGAGCAGGCCGTCCTGCAGCGGATTCTTTTGACGCTACGCCAGCATCAAAAAAAGAAAAAGATTCGTCAGACCCGGCCCGCCTCCATCCACGGGACGCCGCTGGATGCGCTGGACACCGAGGAGGACGAAACCGGACAGGAAGAATCCAAAAAGGAGCAACTGCGCCGGCGGCATTCCGTTGTGGGTGTCCGCTATGTCTATGACGAGTGGGATTTTCTGATCGAGGACTACCGTGCTCGCTGGTGCGAACTGCACGAAGTCCCCCTGGCCGGCGACCGAGGTGGCTTCTTTGAGAGCACGCTCACCCGCTATGGCGAGGTCATTCCAAATATTAAGCGTGAGTTCCAGCAACTGCGACCCAAGATGTTCCGTTTGGTCAAGGGGCTGGAAGATGGAGAAGTGATAGACCTGGACGCGGCCGTGGCGGCTCGGGTCGATCTGCACACCGGGGTGGCGCCGTCCACGCGGCTGTACGCGGCCAGGCAGCCCCTGGAGCGTGATGTTGCTGCGCTCTTTCTCCTGGACCTGAGTGCTTCGACCGATGCCAGGATTCAGCAGGAAACGGACAATGGACACAGCGAAACGAGCGGTCTCCGGGTGATTGACGTCCTCAAAGAGGCGGTTGTGGTGTTGTCTGCCGCACTCGAGGAAATCGGTGATGCCTACGCCGTCTACGGCTTTTCCAGCGCCGGGCGGTACAACATCGAGTTCTATCCGGTCAAAGCGTTTGGCGAGAAACTGTCAGATGACGTCAAAGGCCGTATCAGCGGTCTGGAGCCTCAGCGCAGTACGCGTATGGGCGCCGCCGTCCGGCATGCGACCCGCAAACTCAAAGACGTTGCCAGCCGCGCGAAAATTCTGGTCCTGCTCAGCGACGGATTCCCCGAAGACGCTGACTACGGCCGAGACGAAAACGCACCGATGTATGGCCTGCGCGATACCATGATGGCCCTGCGTGAGGCCGAGCGCGAGAATATCATGTCGTTCTGTCTGACGATTGACAAAGGCGGTCATGATTACCTGCGCGAGATGTGTCCGCCGTCACGCTATATGGTCCTGGAAGACATCCCGTCCCTGCCGTCAGAACTGCCCAAGATCTACCAACGCCATATTCGGATGCAATTGTCCGAGTAGCATCCCCTCACACTGCTCTGTTTCATTTGTCGGTGGTTCGGAGAAAAAACGGGGTAGATGCGGACAAATTCGTTGGAAAATCGGAGAAAACGGCCAAAAATCTTACTAAAAGTCTTGTAACTTGTAAATTTTAGCAGTATGGGTCCGATAAGCTCCGATCAAATTTAAGAGGATCGCGAGCAAAAATTCCAATCCCTAAACCAATCCCTAAAGGAGGGGCGCTATGCCGGAATATGATCTCGTGATCAAAGATGGAATGGTCATCGATGGAACGCGACTGCCGCGCTACAAGGCGGACATCGGCGTCAAAGATGGCAAGATTGCCAAGATCGGTCGCCTGCAATCGCATCAGGGGACGAAAGTCCTGGACGCGGAAGGGCATATGGTGGTGCCGGGCTTTATCGATCTGCACACCCACTACGACGCGCAGTTGTTTTGGGACCCATACCTGACGATTTCCGGCTGGCATGGCATCACCTCCGTGGTGATCGGCAACTGCGGGTTTGGCTTTGCCCCGGTCCCGCCCGAGGACCAGGAGCGGGCGATGCTCACCATGACCCGGACCGAAGCGATTCCGTACGACTCAATGAAGGCTGGGATGCCCTGGGACTGGGTCACCTTTCCGGAGTTTCTGGACAGTGTCGAGCGCACGCCCAAAGGCTTGAACATTCTGCCGTATATGCCGATTGCACCGCTGATGGTGTGGGTGATGGGGCGTGAGGAGGCGAAGTCGGGCCGGATGCCGACGGACGATGAACACCGGGAGATGGTGCGATTACTGCACGAAGGCATGGACGCGGGTGGCTGTGGCTGGTCAGCCCAACGCTTTGGGGAAGACAGCGTACAGTGTGATTATGACGGCACGCCCATGCCGACCGATATCATGCACAACGAAACCTGCCTGGAACTTGCCAAGGTGTTAGGCGATCGCAACGAGGGCTTTATTCAGATGTCGCTCATCCCCAGTGTGGCGCCGATGGAAGTCATTGAGAGTCACTACGAAGAACTCGCCCAGGTGAGTGGGCGGCCGATTCTGTATAACGTCATCCAGGTCCAGGACGCCGACCCGAGCCGTCACCGGAATCTGTTAGCCTGGATCGAACGCTGCCGCCAAAAGGGCCTGCGCATCTACGGCCAGACGATCTCAACCGACGCCGGCTTTACCTTTACCTTTACCGACTGGAATTTGTGGGACGATGATCCGGCGTGGCGGGAAGCGACGCTGGGGACGGTGGAAGAACGGAAGTCGAAGTTGGCGGACCCGACCCGCCGGCCGGCCTTAAAGAACGACCCCACCGGCGCGGTCACTAGTTCGTTTGACGACGTCATTATCCTTGATGTAAAGCGCGCAGACATGAAGTACCTGGAGAATCTGACCCTGCGTGAAGCGGGCGAGAAGGAAGGCAAGCATCCTGTGGATGCCATGCTCGACCTGGCCCTGGCCGATAACATGGAGACGACCTTCTTCACCCCGTCCGTGGGCTCGAAGAATGAATACCTCCAGGAACTCGTCACTCCAGAGTCCTCGCTGCTGGGGGTCTCGGATGGCGGCGCCCATACCAAGTTCTTCTGCGGCGGACGCTATTCCACGGAAGCGATTACGCGCATAGTCCGTGACTTGAACATGATGAGCCTGGAAGAGGTCCACTGGCGGTTGAGTGCGATGCCGGCAGCCTGTGCGGGCTTTAAGGACCGCGGCGTGCTGCGGGAAGGCGCCCCGGCCGATATCGTGGTCTACGACTACGACAACCTGGAAACCTTGCCGATGGAAGTGGCCCACGATCTGCCGGGTAAAGAGTGGCGGCGAGTGCAAAAGGCCAAAGGCTACCGGGCGGTTCTGGTGA